>Ga0307515_10005519_pt1 | contig 25601 bp, 7 predicted proteins | sample 17_EM_MG_FD_194513 | JGI IMG/M metagenome (GOLD analysis project Ga0307515, IMG submission 194513) | Populus trichocarpa ectomycorrhiza microbial communities from riparian zone in the Pacific Northwest, United States - 17_EM | ecosystem: Host-associated > Plants > Roots > Unclassified | place... | reverse complement strand
ATACTAGTAATTAAGACAACCTTAAATATTAGTGGTAAGGCTATAACCTAATAGCCCGCGTAAATAGTATAGTTAAGGAGACTTTAACATTTTGTAAGCCTAGTACTGCAATATATATATATATAGGATAAGTATTAGTAAGTGTATTAAGTATTAATACGTTTTCGCACCTTAATAGCTCTAACGCAACCACGGCCGGTAACTCTATTCCTAAGGAATACTAACAATAGTAAGCGTGGTCGGATTAGTACTAAACCTAATAACTCCCCACTAAATATACCCAGCAGCGATAAGCCTGCCTTAAAGGAAAGTAAAGTAAAGAAAGTAGCTTATTAGAAGTTCCTACGGCCTTTTAATCTTCCTAAAGCTTCTTAAATATTACCCTTTAATAAATTAAACGTGCAGCCTATAAAAGAAGAGCTATAGCGACTTGTATATAGACTAGACGACCCTAATAAATACTACTACCCCTTTTAGAAGCAAGAATTAGGGGGATAGGCTATTATATCTTACGGTAAGAGTTTAAACTATAAACTTGTTATAATAAAGAAATACGCGTCAAAACCTACCGATAGTTATATATATTATTTAAAAGAGTTCTCTTATAGTAATATTATAAAGCTATATAAAGTCTTTTTATATTAAGGTTCTTTATTCAGCATCTATAAGTACGATTATTTTAAAGTAACATTATTAGAAGTCAACTCTGTCCCCGTAATGCTTAAAGAGTATTATATAGCGGTAATATATTATAAAGTAAGCTAGCCGGTTATAACTGTATATATAATACTAACTATATGCAAGGTTCTTAAGGGTATATACTATTTACAGCGGGTCCTTTAAATCATCTACGGCCACCTTAATACCGATAATATTATACTCTTAGTTACAGGAAATATCAGAATTAGTAAAACACTTAACCTATTTATAAGAGATAGGAATACTAATGGCTCTTACTAGCAAATATTGCTAAAAGTATAATAATAGAGGAAAACGAGGCGTTTATAATAGACACCCGAGATATATAAGCGTTAGGTCGCCTTATAATGCAATTAATAGAGACTAGTACGAGCATCTAGAATCCAGGGACGTTGGTTCTTTAATGTCCAGAAGTGTAGTCTTTTAAGGCGCGGAGTTTCTTAAAGAATATAGAATTCGTAACTTTAGAGGAGCTTTTAAAAGTAGGTTATATTACTTCCTAGTTTAAATACGTTGCTTATATAAATTATAGTTACGCTTTTTAAGAAATTTAACTAGTTCCTAATGTCTTTATCCTTATATTTATACGGCGATAATGGTAAAAGAAAGACCCTAGGGATTATACAATGAAATTAATACAATAGATTAACTATGCTACTTCCTATTAATACTAATCTAGTAGTCTAGCTTCTTGGCTCTTCAAGTCCGTTTCTTCCTGCCCTTTACATCGCTTTTATCTAATACACTACTGTCAATAATCCCTCTAAGGCCTGTATTCTCCTCTCTTTCTTTCTCTAGCTAAAGTTTAGTGTACTTAAGCGCATCCCGGCCATCCCGGACTTGCCGTTATAAATTATTGTTTTTATTTAGTGCTTAGAGCATCTGCTTCTAAAATAAGGCTTTTTAATCCTCTAATTCTGTGATTTTATCTAAAGCGTTAAGTTTCCTATTTATTACTGCAATCTAATATATTAGGTCGGTGGTTGTTAGAGTTAAGTTATGGACTATATATTAGTCTCCATTTAGCATTATAATCTCCTTACATAAAGTATCTACTATCTTTTTAGCCTCTTATGCTATATTATAAGCGCACTTTAAGCATTTTTCCGCTTTATCTGCTCTTTCTTTTTCAAATTACAGTTCTTCTCTACTCCCTTAATGCTCTAACCGCTCTTATATAAGCTCCTCTTTACACTTAAAGAGAGCGTCCTAATATTCCCTATATAAAATTGTAGCGTTCTTAGCTGACGTAGTGGCATATATAAGGCGTTAATTGAGATCTCTTATATATAGCTTAAGGCTTCGTAAGTAATCGTTTGCCGCATAAACATTCCCGTAAAATTCCTTTAGGAAATCCCAATATGTTCGTTCGTTACATAATTAGCAGCGGATACACGGTATCTTGGTCTCGATTAGTAGATAATATAGGAAATAGTAGATTCTATATTCTCCTTACCAGTCCTAGGGCAGGGTTAGTTGCCATCGAGTTTTTCTTTCTACTAGAAGATAGTAAGGTATATTAAATTAAGTTTAATAGAGTAGAGCCACCGCCCCTCTTTATACGTTGCTTATAATATATAAGGAGCTTAATACTCTTAGGGTACGCTACGTTTATAGAGCTATAAGGTTTATAACCATTATTTAATCACCCAGTTTAACCTTATAAGTGATGCGATATTAATAATTAATTGCTAGGGACTATTAAGCCAATATATTAATATAAGGGTTTATTACAGCCTAGCTTATCGCTTATAATATACTTAATAACCAGAGTATTAAGAATAGTAAACCGCAATTACCAGTTCTGGAAGCCCTATAGCTGTCTATTAGAATTGCTATAACGCTTTAATCCCTCTTATTTTCGGAATCTAACTAATTTATTTAAGGATAAAGATAACCACGGATACACCTAAGGAGGTTTTAAAATCGCTATACGTGTATAATAGTGCATATAGCGGCAGTGCCTTTATTAAGGTTATTTTGAAATCTTAAATTAAACAGTAACGAGCAGGGTATAATTACTTAAAGCGTAGTTAGGGAAGATTCGACTTCAATATACCTATAGGAAGTGTTTAAAGAGTTTCTTTAAATCTAAGGGAGATGGTTTAAAAGCTAATTTGGAGTTAATATCAATTTATCTACAATAACTATCTACGCATATCCCGTTATATAACCTTACCCAAATTAAGGGAGTCTACTCTGCCCCGCTACTAATATTAATACTTATTTCACCTTTAACAAATTAAAGGTTATAAAACTCCTAATTATAGCTAATTGCTTAACTTAATAAAGTATTGCGAATATACGTTAAACTAACCCTTAACCTCTTCTTTAATGGTTCTATTAGCACTCTAAAGTAATACGGCGTTAGTTTATAGCTAGGGAATTTGTGGCTTATATAAGTTAACACCAAATTTTTAGTATGGAATTTGTGCCACAACTTACAATATAGGTCTAGAATTCCTGCCCATTTACTATAGTAGGAGGATATTAAAAGTACGGGCTATATAGATGGCTTACAGTAGATTATCTAGGAGGTACCGCCTTGGTAAAAATAGGGATATTTACTTTGGGCCTCCCGTTATTAGCAATCCTCTTTATTCTCGCCTAATTCTTAACCTCTCTCCTCTTTAAGGCTTTGTGCTTGTTAGTTAAGGCATCCTCTATTTTATATCGCCAAATATTTTAGACCCTATTATTATAGGCCTCTATTATCCAGCCCTATGGTTTATTATTATATTCGGCCCTCAGATCCAAAAGAAGCTTTTCCTCCTTAGGGTAGTACGCCTTCCTGCTAGATAATATGTCTAAAATACAGAGGTGTAACTAGCGTAAAGAGGATGGGCTAGTAAGATTAGAAGATTAATAAACGAAAGAGCTGTAAAGCAGTAAAGCTAGAAGTAATAAGTAGTGACTAATATAAGAGCTATATAGCTGGCCTACTTTATTCCTTTATAAGAACGTTTAGCACGTTAGGGAAAGCTACCTCTTAAATCCAGTACGCTTTAGATTTCCCCGTACGGTACATTATAGGTGCCTTAAGGTAGGTATCCGACTTAGATTATATAGGCTATCTCAATTTATAAAACGTACTTAAACGCTGAATTAAGTTAGATGGAGTAAAAGAGGTAAAATCTATTATACTATCCATTTCCGTTACTAATTACCGTTATAACGCCTTTACCTAGTATGCAACTTTATCTACTTAGCATAAATGTTTACCTACCTAGTATGAATATTCACCCACCTAGTATAAATATTCACTCACCTAGTACATCCACCACCCGGCACATCCACCCACCCGGCATTATTATTCGGTATTTAATAGCACTACTGCTCTTTACCCTCTTTATAGGGAACTCCGCTTTTATACGCGATAATAATTCATTACTGCTGCTTACAGGGGTTTATATATCTTCGTTTAGAACAAAGCGAATTATATACGCAACTAGCTACGAAAGATATCGGTTAGGGATATTATATATAAGTGGGTCTAGAGGGGTAATATATTATCAATTTTAGTAATACGAAAGCGTTCCTACTGCTCTTAAAGTAATAGAGAGTATAGATAATAATATCTTTTTTAAAGATTAGGACGCTCTTTTTCTAGAGATCCCGAAACTTAGAACGACATAGGAGCCTAAATTAAAGCCCCTTAAGAATTTACCTGCATATATTGCGAATATATAGTGGGAAGAGAGCAATCTAGAAATATGGCTTGAAGGCTTAGGCGGACACCCTATTATACTAAATCAGTACTACAGCACAGTTAACGAGGATGGGGGGCTTCGATGGAATGAGCCTAACTTATTAGATATTAATAGTACTAATGACTTACTAACGCAGATATAGGTTATACAGCCTATAGACAAATCGCTAGCAGTCTTATAAGACGTCCCTATTTAGCTAAAAGGCTTATAGAAGTAAGTAAAGCAACTTTAGCTTTCTATTGTGGATAAGTTAGAGCAAATTAAAAGGCATATAGTAGAAACTAAAGGATATATCGACGAGCTCCTACCCTAGATATTTGAGGTTCACGCCGCGATATTAGATATTACTGACCGAATTAGTGAAGCTAGTTCTGGCAGGTTTATATAGGGTGGTTAGTAGGTTATCCGTTATACGCATCTTAGAGACGTTTAAGTGGCCAACCCTAGGGCGGGTAGCAACTTCTAATTTATATGTAAAGGTTAGGCTAAGTAGCTTAAAGTTTAATTTTATCTTTATTATCTTTACTACTACTATACCAGGCAAAAAGTGGCCGAAATTAGAAGAAATTATCGTTCTATATTAAGCTTTGAGGGGCATAAGCTATACAAGATGTATTAAAATCCTTAAGGATAGCCAAGGGAGAGACCGTACTATTATAGCTATATAATATAAATTACTATAACTCTAAGAGGATAATCTACTCCTCTATAACTCGCAAACGAAATTATAAAACACTTAAGAGGTAGATAGGTAGATAGCTTTACAAAGCCTTTTTAAGGACGAGCTTAAAGTTAGACGCGTGGAATGTGCTATTTAAGTATAGATCTTCACGGGCGGCATGTACAGCAAATTTCTTAAACATTATAACTTAGTAAGACGTTAATCTCTAGGCGGATTATGGCCCCGATGTTTTCCAACTCTATTTTCGCCTATACCTCTATATTTCCTACTTATCCTAAATACGCGACTAAGGAGAAATTGTATGCATGGGGGCGCCTCTAATTTCCTATCTAAAGGGAAGTAGCGGAGATAATAATAATGACTTAAAGAAGCGAATAAGTGTATAGATCGTAACGCCATAAATATTAGGTGACCTTTTTTTTATATATGTAATTAGGCAGGGAATGTGCACCCCTGCCTAATTTATTATTTTAATTTCTTGTCCATAACTTGTTTAGTGTGGGATTTCTATATAGCCTATCGTTTCCACGCGTATTTAGCGTAGGGTATTTCATAGAGCAGGAGGCGTAATAAGAAAGGCGTGGTATAACTATAATTTTTACCAATTCTGTTAATCTCACCAAATTCTTAACTCTATTCCTAGATTCCCTAGACTACGTTTACAGGTTTTCCTACTTAGCAGTATAAATACTCTATACCCGTTAATATTTATTTTTAATAAAATAATAGAAATCTAATAAGTACGATGAAATTGCAAAACTAATGTCTTTAGGTTATTAATACTTCTGTCGCTTAAATCTTCATTATACTAATAATATAAAAAGAACCCGGGAGATCTTTATATCCGCACCATACTTAAAGAACAAAAGACTGTATTCGAACCCTTTTATTCCGTAAAGGTTTAATAAAAGACGTTAAGCTATCTTCCTCTTAGTAGATATAAATTCTTAAGAGTAGGCTACGAAACGATTACAATGGACCTAGAAACGTTGTAGAAGACGCTAAATAGAAACGCTACCTTAAATAACTAGAAGCGGCAATACGCAATCTAAGAAAAACTAAGGATTAAAGAGACGATGACTATAGAGATATACTAGGCAGAGTCTGGCCTAGTTATAAGGGTCTTACTAGAGAGTAATAGGAGTTAGAGGAGTTAGGGAAGATAGTAGTTAACAACTATAGCCTACCAAAAGAAAGAAATTGTATAAAGATATTGAAAGGGTTTTTTTATATAAGCTTATATAATACTAGTGCAGATATTAAGTTGGTGAGAGCAGACTTATTTAAGTAGTATAAGTATAGAGGATTAAATAATACAGTTAACTGCTTCTTAATAGGAAATTGTATAAATAGCAAATAAAATCTTATATTGTATAGCCTTTAGATTAATGCAAATTAATTCCAGGTTATGCTTTAAAAATAATCCCCTTTATTCCCCCAGGAAAACTAGAAAAAATTAGAGAAGATTTAGTTGGTAGAGATTTATATTTTTAGTAGGTATCTGTCTTAAAACTAAAGCGAAGCATAAGTTAGCTGCGCTGGAGGCTATATTCTTTCTTAGCAACTGTTAACTTACTAATTTAATGGCTACCTAGGTCTCTTAGCTGTGGTTTAAAGTACTTATTTTTACTAGACATTGTTATTAATAGCGAAATCCCTTATTCTATTATTGATTTTATACTTCCGAATTCTCTATAGCTAATGCACTATTAGAGTTTACCCAACCGACCCTTAAATTTGTTCCTTCTACCTCTTTTATACGGGTACTATCTTTTAAGAGCTATATATATTAGTTTAGTTATAGATAACCGTTACAATTAATCCCTTAAAATAAAGACCATTATTTACTTCTTACTCTATAATATTATACAAGTTTATAGCTCTTTATCAGTAAAGTAAAAGAGCCCCTACCTATAAAGCATATCTAACTTTTTATTTTATAGATTATTTTTATCTCTAAAGTAAATAAGTAGGGTAATTTTGCAGGGGATATAGGATATACGCGCAATTATAGTAAAGACTATTTTCTTTTATATATTTTAAACTAACAGGCTAATTCTAGAGTAGCTGGCATTTAAGAGTTTCATACTATACTTAGTTTTAACTCTTTAGAATCCTTCTATAGTGTATTTTAAGAATAGTAGTGCTAGATGGAAGGGTATTTAAGACTTCGGGCTGCCCCTAGCTCTCCTATTAATGCTTACTACTAAGAGAACGGTGCGATATCTGCTTTAAAAGTATAGGATAGCATTATAGGCAATATATACTAGTTTGGAAGTTACTAGCCTAGAAGTATAGATAGCAGTCCTAGTAGGCAGGACACTACCTTGTGGAATAAGGTGTAAATATAAAAAGCAAACCAAGGGAGGCCAAACGTATTACTAAGAGGGAGAGGTAAGAACTCCTCCTTTTTATTAAATTACTTACTAAAAGCGCGGAGTGTTAAATATTAGCCCATTTAATAAAGGAATATATAGCAGTGATGGCAGTAATAGGCCTTGCTGGTGTTTATTTAGAATACCTTATAATGTTTAAGTTGGGAGCGTGTATAGAGTATATTGGCTTTAGGATTTCTTAGGTCAATATAGACTACATACTAACGCGGTTTAGGTAAGATTTATAGGTCTATTTAGTTTTAAGCTAACTTAAGCAGTTTTACACCTCCTATATGGATATTAATATTATAGATAAATAGAAGTAGCACTTGGCTCGTAAGTTAAGAGGCGTCGATGGCGGCTGTATATAATATAGCAAATGGCCATTTTACTCTAGTTTAGGGCTATAAATTTTTTATAAAGACACTCCCGATTAACGTGACGTTTAATTACACTATAATTTCTAGTTTATGGTATGCTAAACTCTACCTGTTTACCGCGCACTACTTAATTATCTCTAACGTGTTAAATGCTAAAATATAAATATTCTATATCCACTAAATTTAATCCATGCGATTTGAAGTAAGTATTTCTATCGTTAAGCACAGCCGTATAGGAGGTGTATTAGCTGTAATTATAATTTGCTAGAACTAGGCTAGACGCTAATAATACTAGATTAATCCAGCTTGCCTTTAAGTTTCGTACTTAAGGTACCTTTAGCTTTCTTTAAACCTGGGGTATTTTGGCGGAACCCCTATTTCGCTTATCTCTCTAGTAATTACCTCGTAGAAGCTAGACCAAATCTTAATAGGACTATTTATAAATAGGAACTTACCTATATATTTACCTTCTAGAGCTGCGAATTCAATATTAAGTTCCAATACGTTGGCTTTTATAGCGTTGGGATTGAGTTCTAAAAGACGGTAGGTGGTGATCATTACTATAATTCCAAAAAGTGAAGATTTATTAAGAAAATCTAACACTATATCTCCGGAATCTAGGGGGAAGAAGGTGTAGAATGCGGTCACTAATAAACTTTTAACATTTTCGATATATTCCCCCAACCCAACCAAGGTCCTTAGTGTATAGTCTCGTAGTCCTAAATAGGTAATATCCTCCCTTGTAAACTTGTAGATGTATATAATATAGCCTATATAGTTGTTATAGATATATCTCTCGCCCGGGTAGAGTTCGCTATAAAAAATCTAGTTAAAGAAAGCAACTAAAAGGTATAAAGGGTAGTTCTTATAATTTAAGTCACTTATTTTAAGCTTTTCGGGGCTCTTGGTTAGCTCGTTAAGAAAGCAATTGCTAACACTATATAGAAGCGTGCGCGGGGTATATAATTTTATATTGTTGTCGCCTGCGCCACCGGTATAGATGGTGATAATATTAAAGTTATAGCTCCTAGTCGCAAGTAAGTCTTTCTTTATATTAAATTCCATAGCTGTAAACTTACCTATAGAATATAGTGAAAATTAGATCTGGGTAGTTAACTATTTTTGGGCTGATGTATATGCTTTTAGGTATATTCTCATAGCAGAATCCCTAAGGATCTCTATATTATTAACAAGCTAATAAGATAGGAAGGTTGGGAATGGCTGCAACTACCTCGTCTACTTACCTACTTACCCACTTACCCACTCACTCGCCTTACCCACCTCATCTACCTCACCCACTTTACTCGCCTCACTTACCCCTCTACCCAAGATGATAGGCATAGTAAGCTTTGTAATTTAGTTTCCAAAGCTTGTTTAATGGGCCCTTGTAAGGGTTAGCTCCTTAAGCTAGTAAGGGTTTTCTTTTAGGTGGTTGCGGACCACAACTGTGCCGCGTATAGGCTAGGATTGCACGAGCTAGGCCAGATTAGCCAGATCCCTTATAGTTAAGATTATCCCCTGTTTATAAGCGCAGACTCTATCTAACCTATATTATATTAACGCCGGCCCCCTACTAAAGCTTTTCTACACTTTACGAAGTACCTCTACCGTATATTAGACGTGGTGGCGTAAAGTAGGACATTAAGGGAGAATTAGTAATTGTGTGCTATTACCTAACACTAAGCGACGCCCGTTAATTACGCTATTTTATATTACTAGATGTTTTTTAGCTATTTATGTCGTTGCTCCTATGCTAGGGGTTTATAACATTTATCCAATAACCTATATTACTTATTTATAAAAATATTATAAGGGAAGCTCTTATTAAACAATTAAACACTTAAGGGGTAGCTACTAAATATATAACGCAACGCTCGGTACCTAACTAGCTCTTAGTAATTTTATTAACCTTTTAATTTATAGAATGGCTTTCCAACTGTCTTTTAACGATAGTAGTGCACCTATATATGTCACCGGCGTAAGGGATGTTATCGGTCATTAACCTTAGTAAGTGTTTTAATATCTCTATGCCCCCCTAAATCCTCTAAGTAACTCTCTAACTTGTTCGTTATAGGATATATCCATTAGCGGCTCGGTTACGCAGAACTTCTTATACCCTAACGTTGGTGGGAATAGTAAGGCATCTAGTTAAACTTCTAAAAATTAAGATTAAGAGTTATATGCTCCTACTCTATATATAGAAAGTCTAGAGGATGAGTTAGCGGTTAAAAGGGTATATATACCCCTATAAAGTGTTTTCCTTATCTAATAAGCGGTAACTATAGAAGGAAAGGGCGGCCTTATAGTAAAGGGTGGAGAAGCTAAAGAGTATGGAGGCGGAGCTTGTAGCTTTATAGGTATATATACCCTCTAAGCTATTTTTTTAATTTAGTTAATAGAGTGGCAACTATAGAAATAAGGTGAAACCTTAAAGCAAAGGGTTAAAATAATAGAGGACGCTATAAAACCATTGGTTGAGGTTACATTTAGAATGCATTTTAAGGGAGATAAGGTATAATATATCCTCCCAGCGTGGTATAAACTATCTAACCTAAAAGTCTAGGTTGCTGTAAGTCTTATTAAATGCTATAACAGTTTATTAAGAGACAAGTGGTAAGTTTTAGTGAATAGTAGGTATTTAAGCAGCTGTTATTCCTATTAGATTATAGGACGCTAGGAGTTAGTCTTTAAATTACTTTAGCGAATAGATAGTAAATAGGTTATACTTAAATTAGCGACTATTGCTTTTACCTTAAGAGAATGCCTTAGTGGCAGTATTTAGTCCTAATAATCTATTTGAGGTGTAAGAGCGTCGTACGGCTTGGCTAATCGTCATAGTTGCGCATTGCGTGAACTGCCCTTTTACGGTTTAGCGTGCCCTTATCTTTCGACCCAATATTAACACCCCAAGCTCTATTGCGCTTCCCGCTACCGCCGTCTCCCCCTTAAACTTTCCCTTATCTCTTCCCTAGCCGCATTGCTTTATAAGGCCAATTAATAGCATTTACTGCCTTAACTACCACTTTAAGATTTCATACTAATAATACTCGTAGGCGTATAGCGGTCTCTCGAATAATCCCTTCTCTCCTACTTCTACGGCCCCTTTTCTTTAAATTTTCTCTAGCGAAACTAATTGCTTATTTTAGTTGGCTGCCGCTTTACATTCCTTACTATCTAACTGTCTTATCTCCGGAACACCTAGACGTATATCTACTACTATACGTTTTGCTCCGGCTTTACCTTTATTGCTTTTAGCCATTTTGGTTAAATACGCGCCTTAGTCATTATTATGCTCTTCTAGGATTAGGGTTTTGCTATTAGGCCTAACTTTTCAGCATTAGCTTTAGTCACTCTAGGGAGGGCTAGAAACCAAGCTATATAAAAGCTAAAGCATAAATTCGGCGCTAGAGCTATGAAAGATAACTAGTTTTAGCGGCTGCATTAATAATATAGCTATATAGTACCAATATTTCCAGCTTAACAATTAATGCGCCTCTATTTTGACTAGTATATACATAAAAGGAGTATAGGCCGCCGCTACCTTGCTGCTCGTATAGAGTTTAATAGCTATATTAGCTGCTGTTAACCAATCTCCCGGCTAGCCTTAGCAACCTATTAAAGTCTACCTCGTCCTTTCGTATATGTCCTAATGGGTTATACCTTCCCAAACTTAACGGAAATCGCCCTTAGACGGATAGCGGGCGCTATAGGCAGTCGTCAACCTACTAGCTCTATCCCTTACAGCATTTAAATAGATCTTATATTTATAGCGCCATGTTTACCCTCCCTGCTGTAATAGGAAGATTGGTATATAAGAGTAGCATTGGATCTACCGTCCACCTTTTAAACTACGGAGGATTTAAAGTATTTATCCAGCTGAAATGTCTAGAAGTCTATTATTTGGGATTATTACTTATAGAACGGACTTCCCCTTACAATTGGTTGGATGGTACCTATATTAGCCCTTTTACCAGCCCGTTATTCCTTTAGTCCTTATATAGCACGAACTAAGATTCCCTATTTATAAGGCGGAGCAAGAGAAGTAGGTATATTAGTATTAGCTAAACTTATACCGGTGGCTGTGAGACGCTAGAGGGGGGCTCTATAGCTGAAAATTTGATAGGGGCATTATTTCTATTTAAACCCATTATATTCCCTCCTATATTATATTCTATACCCCTTATATCCGCATCTTAGTATCTACCTAGGCTTTAATTTCCGCCATTAATTATATACCTTTAAGCTTTCGTCTTTAAACTATCTCTCCCAGTTTCCGTCTAGCAAGTCTCCCTACTAAAGAGCCTATATACCTCCTTTTATTGCTCTAAAAGTAGATTACGGCCTAGCTTTAAAGGTAACTAAAGGAGACGGCACGATCTAGAGCTTAGAACGTAGGCATATATTAAATACCTAAATAATTAAATACGCTAAGTTGTTCTAACTTTAGAAATAGAATGAGTACCCCTTTATAACGCTTAGCCTATATATTACGCCCTAAAGCAACTAGATTTATCCGTTTCTTAAAAATCCAAATAATAACACTTTTTATTACAATTTGGCTTTATTGTATATATAGTAAAGTAAGCACTATATAAAACATTTAGAAGACCTATACTAACACCTTTAGGTAATAAAGCGGCTTATTACTTTTATTATCTTCTAACTTATCCTCCTACTTACTAAACGGCGCACGAATATCTAGCCTTTCCTTAACCACTATATTTAAAACTTTAATGTCTACCTTAAAGCGGCCACTATCTCCGGCTAGAAACTCGGGAAAGTGACAATATATAATACTGGATAACCCAGAGACGATTATACTACTTTGTGGTTATTCTTCTAAGATAATACTACCGCGCGGTACCCTTTGTAGTTTAGTATACACTATTAGAAAATATAAAGTCACCAGGGATTTTAAGCTTATACTACCGCAATTTATTAAATTAAAAACAGTAGCGAATTTGAACATAGGGGATAAGTAGAGCTAGTTAATTTGCAACAATTTTTACGCCTACTTATTGTTTTATATATATTAGCGCTTAACAAAAATAAGATCTACCCTACGCTAGGCCCCCTATATCTACCATATCGCAATTATCTAGATAAACGCCAAGAGCTATAATAAAAGACAAATCTCTATGTTTTATAGGGCAATCCTTAATATTAAACCCAGCCCTCCTAGCAATATTTTTGCTCTAAGGTATAAATAATCTAGCTATGCTGCTAGAATAAGACTCAGCCCGCTTTACATATATATCTAGCAGTAATGTCCTATAACCGCGGGCCTAATAAGTCCTAAGTACGGCAAGTGTATTAACTTTAAATTTACTCTCTTTAAAGTACCTATACTAAGTTAGTTAAAAGTATTGGACTTCTATATAACACATACTCGGATTTTATAGCTTTAGTTTGCATACGGTATAACTTAAGCGCCCCTATATCTCTGTCTTCACTTAGGCTTTAAATGTCTTCTTTAAGGTATTTAAGATAAGCTGTTAACTTTATTAGCGAATTATTTAATATTAAGTAAGATTTGCGTATACCTTTATCGCTATTAGATAAGGACTCTTCTTTTAAGCCGCTTACTATTGCGATACTAATAATAACTTTGCCGTCCTTTCTTGCGCGGAGGCATCTCTAGGGAAGGGTTTTTGGAAACTCTTCTTATTTACTTAGATTATAAAAATCCTCTAAAACAAAAATTAGATTATAGTTTAAGAATACGTTAAGAATTTAAAGCTTAAAGTATCTTAGGGGGCCCCTAGGGCATTTATTGTAGCTTAGCCGCTATAATTAAAATACTAGGGAATTGGAGAGCCCTCCTATATAGATAAGTAGCAGATCTTACAGATTATCTAATATAGCTAGGCGAACACTGCTAGAGTAGAGCGTTTTGTCTATAGCAACCTCAAGAGCGCATTTTATAATCCTTAAGAACCCCCTAGCATCCTCTACGTCGTAGCCTTCTTTATAAATATCCGTATATGCTTTAAAGCTTTCCGCTATAACCTATATCCTAAGTAGAGGAGTCTTATCACTAATCTCACTATAAGTGCACTAAATAAGCTTTAAAAGACTTATTATAAGGCCCTACGCCTCTTAGGGGTTCTTTTCATTTAGTATCCCTATTAAAAGGTCGTATATTTCCCCTAGTCGACACTTAAAGAGCTAGCAAGAGAACTATTCGTGATTAGTATTTAAGAAACCATCTTTAGATGCTATAGCCTGCGCCTTTATAATAGAATGTTAGTCTATACTTAAACTACTACTTTAACTACTAGACGTACCATTCTTCCTTTTAGGTTGTAAAATAGTTGGACTTTAAAGGGGCAAGGTAATAGACTGTAAACTTAAGGATGGTTATCAGTGTAACCTTATTAACTATAAGTTATTATAAGTATGGAACGGTTTACTAGCGGAGTAGCTAATACTTTAGTACAGGATGCGTCAGGTCATACACGTCTCCTTTACGTCTCCTTTTATTCCTACTCGTCCCGGCCAATATACCCCAATCTTCCTAGCAATCACCGTACTCCACGACTGCTATAACAGTCCCGCAATCGCATTTACGGTTGTGGCCAGGAAGTTTAATAAAGTGGATTAGATTTAGCAATTAGTCTTTATAGGTATAATGAGGAGCTGCCTGGCCTTAGGTACATCAATATGCCCAGACTTTGCAGCCTCCTCAAACGTCCTCCGCACTACCCATTCTAGGGCACGTCTTCCTCTATCTCTAACAGGAGTAAAATAATGCGCATTAAAAATCTAAGATTATCTAAGATTATCCTCTGAGATCAACTCCCCGTCTTCCTCTAAGATCAACTCCCCATCTTCCTCTAAGACCAACTCCCCATCTTCCTCTAAGACCAACTCCCCGTCTTCCTCCGAGATCAACTCCCTGTCTTCCTCTAAGACCAACTCCCCGTCTTCCTCCGAGATCAACTCCCCGTCTTCCTTTAAGGCCATCTTCCCATCTTCTCCCACGAGGAACTTTAATAGATCCAACCCTTAATGCCACTCCCCTTAAGGAATCTAACAATCTATAATAAAAAGGTTATCTATTAGTTCCTCTAAAAGGATGCTAATTATATAATAGTTTAAGCCATTTCTAGGTAAAGTAAAGGTTAACAGTTTACCGCGCAATCCTTAGCACTTAACCTATTCTAAGAAGTTAATTACTAACTAAAGCTGTTATATAGTTCCTGGTCTATAGCTGCCTTAATTAGTATTATCCATTCCGTTAATATAATACCTAGTAGCATTCTTTGCTCAATTAAGGAGAGTCTTTACCTCTTCTTTCTATACACAATAACCTCCGCCCAAGTATTTGGATGCAGCTTTAGTAACCGTCATAATTGATATATATTTACTGCCATAACTACTAATCCTAGGCAATAATCCTTAATTATTAATAATAACTAGTATCTCTATCTAAGTGACGATTAAAGGCGGATAATGCGGAGTGGGAGAGGAAGCTTAAGATGGAGCTAGCGTAGGAGGTAGAGTAGGAGGTAGAGTAGGAGACGCAGAATTACACGAATTAGATATAATTAACTTAACTATCATACCACTTAGGTAGTTAAAGCATACTAGGAGAACGAGTGCACCTTATTAATTCTCAAGCTGGTACCGATCTTGTTCTACAGCCCTAATTATATTTATATCCGTGTCCCTACAGAGCCAGTATAAGGCGTGGAGAATGGCCCTATATATGCCCTAGAATAGTAGTAAGATATAGCTCTCGTACCGAGTTTAAGTTAATATACCTTAATAGGGCAGCATAAGTTTATAGGTAATACAACCCACAATAGAGTATTATTAACCATAAGGGTGAAAATTAGGGGCAATACCACGATTCTTATAACCTTGCCCGACTTCCTTTTCTTTATACACCTTATTGTAAATAGTCCCCAAGCGTCTAGCGGAATAATCCTTCCCTTCCCATCCTCTAAATGGAATTTGTAATTCAGAATAGCATTATAAGTTTATAGATTTTTAAACCCTTTTAATATAGTATTTTGTAGCGTCTAAATATAGTAAACGTAAGCACTAGAAATGTCTAGCTAGTTATACCTTATATATAAGGCATAAGATAATCGGATAAAGGAAATAATTGCCGTGCTGGTCGACAAGAGAAAACATTAACAACTATTCCGCATCAGTAGGGCCCGGTAGGGCTTATAGCGTGCCTAAGTCCTTAGGAGCCCCCGCAGAAGTAATGTACGTCAGAGAGGATTCTAAAGGCATCCTATTAGAGGCACAAAGGCCGGGAGGCTATTGAAAAGAAAAAGCAGTTTTCATTTTCTATTAGAGCTAATGGAGTGTTGCTTAACCTAACAGAATAAATCTAAGGCCGAGGAACTCTCTATTATATCTAAATTTAACCCTATCTAACGGTAAGTGTAATTATAGGCTAAGCCGGCTGACTTTTCCCCTTTTTATACATATTAAAAGCAAGCAACTATTCTACTAAGATATCTAACACCCCCGTCCGATCTACGCATTCTAGAAAAGCTATAATTGGTAAATATTATAGCTCCTTATAGGGAACGTAAGGATATAGAGGCAGGCTTATATACTTATTACGGTTAATACGCCACGTTTAGCAATCCGGGTTTATAGAGATATATTACCCTACCTAGACGCTTTACACACAAGAAGGGCTAGTATCTTAAATCCTAGTAGTTTTATAGGCTTAGCTCGCAAATTAATAACAATGGAAAAAGTAGACTAAAAACTAGTATACTATATAACAACAGTGTTAAGCTAGCCTTTATAAAGCCATAATGGGCCCACTCCTTAGGCCTTACCTAATTTAATAATACAAATATACCTACTATAATGATAGTAAAGAAACAACCTATATAACCAGCGATAAGAAAAACCTGCGGCTGCTATAAATAAACGAACTTCGGAGACTCTATAAAATAGATATTTTAAGTAGTAGTAGAATAGCTAAATATTACTACGGGTATGGAAATCAGAACTGTAATACTAGCAAGGACAAAAGTGGGATCTATATAGTATTAGGCCTAATACTATAGAAATAGGGTAAATATTATAAGTGTGGGAGAATACAAGGTAGGAAAAATTAGCGAGGCGTTAGGGCAACGGGGTAACTTATAGTTAACGTATACCTTCAGCCGCCGGGGCATAATTCTCTATATACCCCTAAGTTTCCATCCTCCCCTTATAATGCTATTAAAATTTAGATATATCTAATTAGGAACTTCCCTCTCCAGAAGCCAACGCCAGCTTCCCTAGCGAAGAGATAGCAAGCACTTCTTTTCTTTTCTTAGAGCTTAGTGCCATAGAGGTAAAGCCGTGCTAAACTTAGTAGTTATTAAAGCAACCTATTAATCTTTATTAAGGCGTTAAAGGTCTCTATACTTTCTCTTAAATAGGTATCCCCTCTTATAGGGGATTGCGATCGCCGAAGGCTTATAGGCATTGCGGTGGCGTCCTACCGTATAGGAATAGGTGCAAAAGAGAGTGTCCGTAGGGGTACTTAAGGTCGTATAAAAGACGCCACTAAGAACGCTAATATAGCCATAGCTACATTAGCGCTCTTAGTGGCGCCCTTCGCTCTTAAACTAGGTTAACTTTATACCTCGCTATAAACCTATCCCTCTTCTCACTTAGAGAGATACAAAGTTCGTTAAATATATTTATGCCCCTAATCCCCCTAAACGATGGCGATCACCAAAAGGAGAATCTACTACTGCGACCACTGCTGCAATTTACCGACTGGTATATAAATAAACCACTAAAAGACCTCTAGAGTCAATACCAAACCCTAAAAGCAATTAAAAGTAAGCAGCTATTTAGCTCGCACCTTTCTACACCTACTAACCCTATAGGCATCCCGTACCTTACGTTTAACTATATATACCTCCACCGCCTATTTAATCCGCAGCCTTCCTACTTACTAGTCGCAGCTTATCCATACCTAATTAGTCTTCTACGGGCATTTAGTATAGAGGAGTGGGATTAATAACGAAAAATGCCCCAAAACCTACCGTGACATTTTAAAAAGGGTAACTTGGCTAAACTGCCCCTTAATGCATCTAAACGCTATATAGAGTACTCTCACGCAATATAAATAGGCTTTTCACGCAGCCTGTTAAAGGAGTTATCTATAATACTCTCTACTAACTATTAGCCGCTGCAGTAATATCGTAGCTTCTTATTACTAAAAATAGCCTTCCCACCTACTAGAATTACCGCTTTACTATATCGGCCAGAGAGCCTAATTTCTAGACTTTTCCTCCGGTTTATAACTTTAAGAGCGACTAGGAGGTGTTGGCAGTAATAATTAAGTCGTACTAGGTAAGGTCTTCTTCCCTAACCCTAAACGCTTCGTATTTACACTTTGTAGCAAGCTGCGACATTTTAATTATACGGCTTGTTATCTGCTATTGTAACAATCCCCAAAAACTTCTCCGATGTCCTAAGCGCGGCAATTGAGAGCGCTATAGAATACTATTTAAATATACCGCAGCACCACTTATTATACCTATTTGGATAGCAGTAAAGTTCTAGCAGCGGGAAGGAAAATGCAATTTGCCGTTATTTTCTAAAGTGGGCCTTTAAATAGAAGAAGTGGAAAGCGTAGATTAGTATTAGTGGGAAGCCTATACTATTGGCTATCGGAAACCAGAGTGGACTTGTTTAAAGTCCATAAGAAGGCAATTTCATTATATAGTGGGGGCAATACCAAACAAGCGGAGGGCTGATAAACACTTTCACCTAAGCCTATATTTAGATAGTTCTTATCTATAAGTATTTTATTTATATATTATTATATATCTACTCTCTTCTAGTGCTTAGAGTATACTTTAAAGTATATCTAGCTTACTTAAGTACCATTATCGTCTAATAAATTGGCCGTAAGACCTCCTTCGGTGACCTTCTAATAATAAGCATGCCAGCTATACGTATTTGCCCCGCTTTATACAGTTACGTTTATCTCGCAGCGGCTTTAAGCTATCCCTAACCTTTATTACTTATTGATTATCTTACACTCCGTCACTATCTAAAGCATAACTAAAAGTAAGCGGTATTCGTCCGTTTGCAGCCTCCGAATATATATTATAGCACCCTCCTGTTTACAGTCTTAGCTTAACGCCTCGTATATAGGTATTTACCGGTCTTTATTATTCTTTGTTTAACGTTAACTAGCCTAGTAGCGGCGCAGAGCAGGTCTCTAATTGGATTACCTCCCCGCTGCCTTATAGCCTATATATTATTCCATCGCCGCCTTTTCGGCAAAGGTTAGTCTGTTTAATGCTAGCATCCATTATCTAGTTAGCCCTACTATTATTATATATAATTACATTTAAGCCCACTATAAGTATACCTACCATCTCCGCTATATAGGAAGATCGCTTCCCGCCCTAGAAGGCAAACTTACTTTAGGGAGTTATATACCTCGAGGGACGAACCGCTTGCCCATTCTTAAATTATTGCTATAAAAAAGCTCCTTTAACGCACAGCGCTGTCTTATATAAGCTTCGACCATACTATTTAAATAGGCGAGGAAATATAAATAGGGTAAAGATTAAGCGTACTATACAGAACCTTAGTAGTAGTTTAGAGCTTTAGAGATATTTTCTACAAAGTGAAAGTAAGTAGTAAAGAGAAACTCAACATAGCCGCAAAGATGTCCACTATAGCCAGCGCTCCTTTGATAAAGAATATACCTAAACTAATTAGACGAAGTTTATACACCCTACTATGTTATTAAAGTAGCGTACTAAAGGGCCAATCGCGATCCCTACTGGCGTATAATAACTTATCAGATTATAAAATTAAATAAAGCTACTGTATAACGGCCTTACTAAAAAAGAGGAGCTCCTAAAAAGAGGGTAAGATTTAATTACTGTTAAGCAGGTTGATATCTAGGTATTATTATACCACTAGTAGTAACTTTAGAACACTACGGCAATGTAATAACGCTATATTACATTTAATGGCTTACGTCCTGCGCTCCTAATGGCTAGGGTATAGCGATATTAGGTTCTAATTTAATAGCATTTTTACACTAAAGCAAAGCTAACGTCTTAAGCCTCTATATCTGTTAAAGTCCCTTATTAGCTACTTAAGTCCTCCATCGCAGTTAACTAGGACGGCCTAGCTTCCGCTATTAAAGATAGTATCTTCTTTTATGCTCCGTATTGATCTTTTTAGTATCTATTTTACTTAAGCAATTCCGTCTAACTAATGAAATCGTCCATCCTGTCTGTTCTTAGTGATTCCGTTTAATTATTCGTTAACTCTAAGTTCTATAACTCTCAGTAACTATCTAACTACAGCCCATTCTAGGTAAACTGTATAAATACTAAAGAATTGCATAGCTTTAAGGGATTAGGGCAAAAGGCTAATATTTTCTCCGTTTATAAAATAGTTAGAGTGCAGGATATATGTGTAGAATAGCTCCTAACCTTAATAGACTTAGGTTCAGCGAATGTTATACGGAAAATCTCTTTATATTCACTTTTAAACCTCTAGTTCTAGTCGTTATTAATACCCTTTTTTGAAGCCATTTAATATACTACCTTGTGTGGAAAGCTGAGATATTAAAGAGAGGGTAAAGGCTAAGGGAATTTTGGAGCGGGAAGAGGGGCAGGTTTGCTATTAAGATTTAAATACATCCGATTAAGAATTTCCCTCTTAGAAGTCAATGTCAGTTTCCCTAAAGAAGAGATAGTAAGTACTTATTTCCTTTTTTTAGAGCTGAGTGCCGTAGAGGTGAAACTGTATTAGACTTAGTGGTTATTAAAGCAACCTATTAATTTTTATTAAGGCGTAAAATGTTTTTGTGCTTCCTCTTAAATAGGTATCTTATAGGTTAAAAGATTGATATAAAGTATCCCAAGCGTGGCTTATATAACTTTAAGGATGTTATAGTCGCTCTTATAGGGGATTGTATTACAGTGGCGTCCTACTAGGGAAGGGTTAATAGAAGTGTGGGAATGGTCCAAAAGTTAGTAGGCTACTACGCCTAACGCGGAGTCTCCGTAGGGATACTCGGTTATATAAAGGGCGCTACTAAGAGCGCTAATGTAGCTATAGCTATATTAGCGCTCTTAGTGGCGCCTTCGCTCTTAACCGGGTTAACTTTCTACCTTACTACGTTACAAGGGGAGGATATAGAGAATTGTGCCCCGGCGGCTGGAAGTGCATATAAATATAACTAAAGGACTTCTCCTAAATGTGTACATTTTATCTCTACTAGAGTATATTATAGAGCAAATAACCAATATAGTGTTCCTGGGCGGTTAGGTCCCTAAAGATAAAGAGAATATTTCTAAGGCAGATAGGGCTTCTTTATACAAATTTAAAGAGTTTTTAGAGCCGGAGCTAGGAAAAGTTAAAGTAAGGCTATTATCCGCATAATTACTAAGCGAAATTAACGAAGTTATAGGTTGTTAAGATAATTGGTGTTTATTTTAGCCTATACTCTAAGCTTAGAAGTCGTATAACTTAATATTTAGACTATCTCCGCTAGACGAGTGACTATAGTACCGAGATCCTAGTATAATTTAAGTATAATAAACGCTAGGTCTGGTATAAGAGCTAGTCTAATCATATTCTATATATATAGGATAGAGGATCAGCTTTAGATGGTTTAGGGAAGCGTATAATAAAGCTTAACTAAGATTTTATAAAAGTAGTTCGTGGTGCGGTTTAGACTAGTATAGGGGTAGGTTTTGGAACCTTAACAGCCGGGCACTTCGGTGGGCCTATAGCTGCGGCAGTAATTGGGGCTTTAAGTGCTTATTTGTACCCTTTTATTTAGACTAGTATATAGGTGGGTTTTGTAATCTTAATAACTGGGTACTTTATTAGGCCTAAAGCTGCGGCGGCGCTTAGGGCTTGGATTTCTTATTTTTACCCTTTTATATACTTAGGAGACCTAAAGCTCTAAATAGTAGCTAGCCTTAAATCTCAAGAACTAAGTGCTTGGATTAGCAAGCTATTTCCCCACCCTATCTCTATATTTATTAAGAAATAAATCTTATTCTTCTTTAGAATATAATATCCGTAAATAAAGTTTATTATTTAACGCCTATGGTAATAAAACTTTAACCTTCGCCTATTTTTACTACCCGTAATACTAACAGCGTCCCTACATTTCTTAATACCTAGAGTATAGTTAGAGAGCGAAGTGATATATACCCCTATAGGGACCTTATCCGTATTATATACGCTCTGAGTTCTATAGACTTTTAGGTGCATAACCTTTTATACATTTTCCACTAGTGTATATATATGCATGCCTATAACCGGCTGAACTCCCTATTGGAAATTGGGTAGTAGAGCATCCTTATATTTTTAGGAAGTTGTTATAGTTTACAAGCTGTATCTATAACTTAGCTTCTAAAATAAGTCTTCTATAGGACGCTATAAACAGCGTTATAATAATCTCACCATATTACACGCCCCTCTTTTTCGCAGAGATATTAAATAACCTGTCTATAAATTAGCCTAGATGTTCTAGATCAGTCTATCTTCTTATTAGAATTACCTTTAATCCTCTTCCTAGATTATTAGTATCTCCTTCAACCCTCTTCCTAAAGCAGCTATTATAACTCTTCCATTACAGCCATTACCACTACTACCGCCGCCTCCGCCTCCGCCTCCTCCCCCTCCTTCTCCTCCTCCTCCTCCTCCTCCTCCTTATCCTCTTTAGGATAGCGATAGTCTAGAATTTAAGGATAAAACCCAGGAACTATAGAAACCGGCTATATTTATATAGCAAAAACTATTACGGGAGATCGGCATCTATAAAAAAAGCGAGGTTATACTACTTTAGGAGGTTGCTAAGTATATAACTAAGTACCTATCCACAAATAGTCCTAGGCTTGAGGTAGAGCCTCTTTTAAAGGGACCTAAAAAAACCAGAAAGGAAAGAGACTCTACTCTTAAGAAGCTTAAAACATATTTAGAGGCATAGGGCGTAGAGGCTCTTATGGAGGAGGTTAAAAAAATTGCTAAAGATTCTCTAAAGGGTAGAAATAACACTAATGCATATTGCTTTAGCCCGAATATTATTTAAGAACTTTAGTTAATGGCAAATATAGATAGTAGGGTTATAGTTAGTAAAGACGGGGAGCCTTTCTCTAGCGTGCTTAAAGCTTTCTCTAGCCTTTTAGAGACTTATATTCTCAATCTCTTCCTAAATAAGGAAAGAGACGATCTTTATTTTATTAACTATTCTATTTTTAAAGCTAAGTAGTTTTAAGGTTTGAAGAAAGTAGATTTCCTAAAGGAAGATCAGTATCTATTTACTGAAGATGCAGACGTGTAGGAGGGTAGGGAGATAGCGAGCTTGCTGAATAAAGATTTCTCGCTATTTACTGGAAATGAAGCCGTATAGGAGGGTAGTGGAGCTAAAATAGGGGAAGACGGTGTTATAGTTCTAACTATGGTGGAGTAACTAGGTAAGAGTTTCGGGAACAAAATTGCGGGTTAGTAATAATATTAAGGGTTAATAAATAGTGAACAACTAAGTCCTGTATATTTCTTATATGTAATTAGCAGTAATAGGTTCCTTCTATAGGTTTAAAGCCTTTAATATATACAAATTGCCTAATTTCCTATATTTAAGGTACTTTATCTATTAGCTAACTTGTACAGAAATTGCCGGGAAAGGGTACTCACTAAATAGTCTAAACAGTTTACTAAAGTACCGCACTAAGGATAGTCTTTTCTAGGAATTACCTAACTTATCTTACTATTTGTAAGACAAGTTAGGTATTGCCTTATAGGAACCTAAATATAAAATATTAGCTATACCTTAGATTAGATTAGCGAGTTCCGTTTACTGTTATAGCTTTAAAGAGAATTTAAATAGAGAAATCCTAACTAAAGTCCTAACTCTAGTTAAGATTCTCTACAGAGATTTAATTAGGGGTGCTAAAAGATATAGTGGGTATATGGTGGTAGACGCGAACGCTTTAAGCTAGAGGTGGGAGGAGTTGGAAAGAGGATTGATGGGATAGTAGGTAAAAGGAAGGAAACTTATCGGATATTTATACTTACTTTTAGCCCTAATTAGATATATATAAACTCGCATTATCTAATCCGGTCTCACTACACCCTACTATATATGCGGCATATTATAGACACCTGTTACTAAAGGGTGCACCTATACTCTAGTGGCTAGGTAGTAACCCGCATTTTAGTTAGAGATATATATAGTATACGCAGCTAAAAATCTGCTTTGTATTAAGATGTAAAAAAGGGAACCGCCTTTTAACTATTAGAGACATTTTAAATTAACGGCGTATTATATAAACTATGCCTAAGTCCGTAGAAAAATTTAACTAATCCGTAATAAGCTTATAAGCATAAAAATGAGGGGATTATAAGCGCTAATGGAATGGAAAGAGTGTATATTATAGGAGACTAGTGCAATAAGGCAACCGGGGTAAAAAGCGGTGGAGATAATAAGGTAGGGCTAAATAACTAAATTAACGAGTAGGTTAAGGCGAACTTATATTCTTAACCTCATATTAGGTGTAATGAGTTCTATATACTATTAAATCTCCCTATCTTACCTTTAAAGGTTTATTAATATTTTACTATACTCTTCTGGAACCTAAGTTAACTTCCCTAAAGGGAGCATTCTAGGAAAGTACATACTGCGAGTCTGGATATAATAACTTATAAACATATTTAATAAAGGACACCACGCTAAACTGTTTTAAATTTTTGAAATATGCTAAGGCCTTTACTAAAGCGTTTTCTGTAATATAGGCAATGGCCACTATATTTAGAGTTGTTCTACTTTATAATACAGTTATAGCAGAATAAATGGCCTATAATAGTTAGACTTTTCTTAAAATCATCTAAATATATATAGGAACTTACCGTAAGGGGTAAGAATTTGATAAATAGCATTATTAGCTCTTCTTTAGCAGATCAAATAGTTAATTCCAAAAATCTCAGGTGTATTCTACACTCCTTAGTAGGAATGATCCCAGCGAGGGTAGTTAAACTATTTAACTATTATCCCTGACTTATCCTTGGCTTCTAGGCCACTACTAAGAATATATTCACCATAGACAATCTATAATAAATTAGTTAGTTTATTAAAATAGTTATTAGCTCTAAGGAGTTGCTTACATAGCAGCAGCATTCCAAAACAAATATACGCGCGCTATTGTTCTCCCCTTTGCTAAGAATATTTGTATAAATAGTGCAATGCTTAGTATTATTAGTTAGATCAATAACCTACTACCACCAAATAGATATAGCGCTTGCTAAAGTTAAGTTAGTAAAGAGAGTTTTTTTAATATATTGATCCGATAACTCGACATTGAATACAATATCTACCCATAATTAAAAAATCGAAAATTGAGATAAATATTGGATATTACCTCGAGAGGATGTCTTTCTAGCAGTCTTTGTTTTGGTTTTGTGTATATAACCTAGAAATTTGCCATTTATAGGTGCTTTTCTGCAGGAGTATATCTGGGTGCGTTTACGTCTAACTAATATACTATCTAATTTAAGGGTAAAGGCCGACGCTATAATGCAAAAAAGTAAGATATATAAGGAAAAAGAATTGAATAAAGTTTATAGTACTAAGGCGATTAAAGAAATATATAAATATAACTAGGTTTACCTTTTACTCCTAAAGAAGACGTATATATAAGGGTATATGCCTAGTTTGGAATTATCTATTACCTTTATTAAGCTACCGGGTCATTAGGAAGCCATTTAAAAAAGCCTACCTAACTTACCT
>Ga0307515_10005518_pt1 | contig 25601 bp, 28 predicted proteins | sample 17_EM_MG_FD_194513 | JGI IMG/M metagenome (GOLD analysis project Ga0307515, IMG submission 194513) | Populus trichocarpa ectomycorrhiza microbial communities from riparian zone in the Pacific Northwest, United States - 17_EM | ecosystem: Host-associated > Plants > Roots > Unclassified | place... | reverse complement strand
GTGTCAAAGGTGCAGAGTTCACGCCGCACGAAGCACGAAAACTCGTGGGCATTTACGTACCCATTTCCGTCACGTGAGACCGGATCTGAGCATAAACATAGTTTGAAGAGGGTCCAGTAACCAAAGTTGAACTCACAGTGATAGGAATCATGGCGAAATCGTCGAACCCTCCGTCTTCTAGGCCGTGCGGTACGTATCGTGGGTTATCTGCGCATGTGTCTGTCCACTCAATTAGATACGGTGAGTCCTTGCCCTATTTTCTCTTGATACGCAGACAACGAGTACTCGCATAGCACTGCCCAGTTGGAGACGGGCCACCCTTCCACCCCTGCAATGCGGCCCTGGATCTGGACAGACACGCTCTGCCAGACCCAATTGAAGTCAATTGGACCGTCTATTTCGTGGCCATGTAGTTGGGTTTACATTGTAATTACCGCCGGCAAATTCGGCTTCTGAATATGAGCGCTGTTCTGAGTTGATAAGACAAGACGTTTTGCTTAGGTTAGCCACCTGCGGTACCACCGTTGTTGTTCTCCCACGTAGCGAAGTCATCGTTGTATTCGTGTGTTTCATGCATCCTCGGGCCTCGGGCAGCACCCGGTTGGGTCAATTACCTCAAGGCATATCAGTGGCATCCTTCGTACAGTTTGAGATCGAATCAAGCGATGGGGAGGACAGGCGTGTCAAACGAGAAAGTAGGTTCGGGCGTGATTCCTCTTCTTTTAGACACAGCGGGTCCTGATCCCCGGCTTCAATTCTTTACACCCTGGGGCACCAATGCAACAATGACACGTTCTCGAACTTGCGGCCGCGTCAGGTCCTGGGCATTGCGATTGCCACCCCTGGCTCATTCAGCGATCCCTTCCAGTTGTGAGTTAGACATCCGTGAACCGGGGATGATTGCAGGATCGCGATAGAATTCTCCCTGGTTTATTTCGAGGACAATAGCATATGTCCCTCTGTGGGGATATCTAATAATTGTTGAATGATGTTCGGAGACAGGTCCCCAGATGGATGGAGGATGTGGAGACGGTCAGCGAGCCCCATAAGGCTCCAATCAAAGGGCTGAATTTTGTTAGCTTGTAGCAACGGTTCTGCAAGTCAGCGCCAACTCAAAAAATAGCAAATGGTGTATTCTAGAGTAAGGCAGTCTTGCTACAAGGGTCAGATTGACCTACAGTCTGGGTGTTAGAAAATGAAAGATCATATTTGATGTCTGTACTGGATAGCGACTGACCACACTTCGCGTGCTTCGTCATTCAAACTGTACCGTGTCCCAGACGCAGGCGCGCATCTACGTCGAATCGTATTGCAATCAATAGAAAGTACATGGAATCTACGGCTCTAATCAAGGTTCCTCGATGAACGCGTCCAGGACGCCGAGTAATTCAGAACAGAAAACGAAATTGGAACTCAAGGTTTTGAGATGCTTACTCGGATCGCCGCTCACGAAAGTATATTTTATAGGCCACGCGGTGATACAATTGGTTAGAAATGTCAACTCAACCGGGGGTCCTGCACGATGTACGAGGAAGGTACAGGGATGTTCTAAGAGACTATGCGAAAATGAAAGGTACGTAAGGGGTGCTGTTGAGGACTACTGATAGCATTGCTGAGAGTAAGAAGAATAATATGAGACAGTACAGGGGCGTCGCAAGTGTATCGCAGAGCACTCCACTCACTACTGCTGGAAAATCGGAAGATCCCTGAGGGTATCCCTGTATCAGGTGTCGCATGACCATGAAGGAGCAGAAATAGTGGTTCGTGCAGTGAGAAACTTTCGGTAATCAAGTTCGTGCGGACTTGCATCTATTGAGACAAAAGGGGTACCGAGTTGTCCACTAAGCGACAAGTAGGGTCTTCGGTTGCACCCGGTCACCGAGGAGGTGGGGCGCAAGCACCGCAGGGGTTAAGGGGGTAAGTCCGACGGATCTCGTGCTGTTGCGTTGGAGGAGCGGGACGATACGGATATTTTGGGAATAAGGTCTGGACGCGATGATACATACCTCGTGGTACGTAGGGACGACGGGGAATGAATCAAGGACCGGACCGTAGTACGACGGGCGCGATCGAGGAATGAGTTTCCAACCTAGCGCCAATAGTTGGGCAATGGGGTCCGACGGCGTACCTGGAGCCAGAGCAGTGGCTATTCGACCACCCGGATAGGACCGATTGCTCCGGTGGTTTGACTTGGTGATTGATTCCACTGATGGTGCGGCGGGCTAACTGGCACTGGCACATTGCTCACGCTCTGAGAAAGGTCACAGGCATCAACGGGGTATTGGCCTCACACAGGATAGAATACCGCTCGGGTTGTTCCTCTTGGATGGAGGCATTGCCGTTCCGTTGGGACAAAAATAACCAAAATCAAGATGAGGGTAACGAAATAGTGACTTCAATTCCCGGGCAAGGCAGAACCGCCCGAGGGGATCGAGAGGTCTGGAGGGAACGGCGTCACGGAGGGCATAAAGCTCTGCAAAGACAACGAACAAATGGGGACAACGGGTGGGAGCACAACTGGAACAAGTGTCCGCTTCCTGTGGCCTTGGGATCAGTACGCCAAGAGACAGCTCGGCGGGGAGGTGCTGCTTCGATTGTCGAACGCGTCAAACGCGTCATGGTTCTACATCTTCCACTGTGTTACTCTCACGTGCCCCTGGTTCAATTTGATTTGATTTGGAAACTTGGAAGGTGGCCATAACAAAGCACAAACACCTTGGAACCGGAGTTTGTCTCGCGTTTATTGACACACAACGCGCTTCACGGCGACGACGACGAATCCTCAACCTTGAAATGCCCCCGCGATTGTCCTGCGCGGCGTCTATGCTCGCATCCACGTCGAGAGCCGCGAGCTCTCTTCGCACCTGCCACTCGCGCGTGATTTCGAATTATTCGGAGTCGGCGTTAATATCTACACATTGCCGAGTGCGTCTACGATCGCGGGGAGAACACGAAAAAAGTTTTTCGCCCCGAGACGGTCCACGAGTGAGCGCATGCCTCTCTGGACGCTTGGCAGGAACCGCTAATGCCTTCTAGCGAGGTTTTCACGCTTCGAGTGTTTCCAGAAAGGACCCGTATCAGGTCCTTGGTATACCCAAGGATGCATCCGCCGCAGATATCAAGAAAGCTTACTTCCAGGTAATGGCCTCAGCACACATTTTCGGCACTGGATCAAGCTGCTCACGTCGACCGTATAGCTCGCCAAAAAATACCACCCAGATACCAACAAGGACCCCGCGTCGAAAGAAAGATTTATCGACGTCCAGGCTGCGTACGAGGTTGGGTTAACTGTCTTTCCGATGTCGTCTATTCACCCTGGTCCCCGCAGGTATTAAGTGACGACCAAAAACGTGCGTCTTATGATACGTACGGCGAAGCCTCCACGCAGCAGGGCTTCGACCCTAACGCGTTCAGCCAAGGGGGCAATCCGTTTGGAGCTGGGGGTTTTGGTGGCTTCGAGTTTTCACAAGCATTTGGCAGTAGCGGTGGAGGTGCAGACCTATTCTCTCAGCTATTTGGCGCGGCCACAGGGGGCCGTGTACGGCCATCGAGAGGCCAAGATATCGAAGCCATGGTCAATATTTCATTCTTGGAGGGGTGCAAAGGAGCGCGGAAAACTATCAATATAACGCCAGTCGTCGAGTGCAATACATGCACAGGGTCAGGACTCAAGAAAGGGGCGAGCCGTACAAAGTGCCCGACCTGCAAGGGAACCGGCAACCAGCGGTTCGTGCTCACCTCTGGATTCGCAATGGAGAGCACATGTTCTACGTGTCATGGCGCCGGTTCCACCGTACCTCGATCGTCTCAGTGCAATGACTGCGGTGGCATGGGCAGGGTCAAAGAGCGAAAGCAGGTCGAAGTACAAATCCCGGCGGGTGAATCTATCTCCATTCTACCACCATTTCGGATACTTGCTGAGAACAGTTGTCCGTCTTAGGTATTGAGGATGGCATGTCTATCCGCGTTCCTGGAGCAGGCGATGCACCAATGTCTGGAAATATGTCGCCAGGGGACCTGTTGGTGCGCGTGAATATTGCAACCTCAAAGGTGTGGCGGCGACAAGGGGTCAGCTTGTATCATGATGCGCGGGTCCCAGTCCACACTGCAATTCTGGGAGGGCGGGTGCGGGTGCCGACGCTTGATGGGGATGTTTACGTGGCCGTACAGGCAGGCACCCAACCCGGGGACGACGTTGTGCTTCGGGGGCGTGGCGTGGCGCCGTTGCAGGGACGTACTAAGGGCGACTTGTTCATCTCGTTTATGGTTGAGATCCCGAGGTTGGTCCATTCACTCGATCTCTCTCGAATTGCGTAATGGCTGATGCAAGACACTTTTATTCTCGTGGGACGCGCCTCTTTTGATTGATGGTAGATCCTTAACCGAACGCCAGCGCAAGTACCTGGAAATGTTCGCTGACGATATCGAAGGCCGCACGACCGCGGACCGTACGACCGAGGGGGTCTCATCAAGTCCGTCCGAATCGCAACAGCAACCAACAGGAGAGACGGAAAACGAGGAGAAGGAGAAGCCGTTAGGTGGGTGAAATCTCATTCGCTCTTCTGTCATCTGACCCGTTCAGATGACGGGAGGGGCTCTGTTGGGTTCTGGGGAAGACTGAAAGGCTTTCTTGGTTTGCGTTAATTTTTGGGGTGTCTATCACTCGTCGGATGCTTGCATGCGTACATCCATTCACGGTCACCGGCTTTTGGGTGGTTACATGGGTGGTCTGGTCTGGGGGCTGCGCGTATGTTCCAGATTCTGAATCTAAATTGGGACGCACAGAAGAGCAACGACGCAAGTCCGCAACAGGGTGAGGAAATTGACGTCGTCGGGACCGAGAGCAATCAAGGTTACGGCCACGCAGGGAAGGGATTGTGTATGGGCGAAGCTACATTAGCAAATGGGAAATAGAGTAGTGGTTGAATATGCAAACTGGCATCGTGGTGTCGTGGTGTGTGGAGTAGGGCGCCCTCCCTACAGATACAGGACTCCGGTATTTTCAGGCTGAGAGTGAGTGCCAGACAGAGTGCCGGGGCGCCGCAGTTGCGGGACGAGTTGAAGAGAGCCGGGGCAAGGGACAAACTCGATAAACGAGTCGCGGGTCATGGGTGCGACCCTGGCCGGAAAGATGGTTTCGAAGGCATTGGTTGTTGGTTGTTCGCTTGGGTGCAGTGTGTAGCGTGTAGCGTGTAGCGTGCAGAGCCCTCGCTCGAGGAGAGAGGACAGAAGAACGATAGGGCGCGACGAACCCAAACGGTTTCCAAAACCGATCTGATCAACGCAGGCGGCGGTGGTGAAACGCGTTTGGCCGGCGAGCAGCGGCGAGCGGCTCGGTGGGGCCCTCTGCTCGCTGCATTGGGGGGTCTACATCTACATCTCTCCATCGCTGGGCTGGACCTGTTCGAGTGGCTCAGTGGCTCAGGTGCACTGTTCGACTTCGAGGGTGCGTGGACTGAATGAATAGAAGACGTGGTTCGGGAGCCAGGGACGCAGTATGTAGCAGGTAGGGTAGCTCACGCTAGCAGCAACGCGGGAGTGACAGTTAAGCAGCCGCAAGCCGGAAGAGTCGATGGAATATTGCGGGGAAGGGAGGACTGGAGTGAGATCGGTGGTAGTGATAGCTGTGAATGGTTTGTATGAGTGTAGTCCATTCACGAACAAGCCCGATCTTCTACCTTCTGCCACTCAACACGGTTTGTACACCTCTTAGCGCCCGGCCCCTGGCGCCAAAATGTTTATTATTGTTATTATTATTATGTCATGTCATCTAATGCATCCAATCCACCCCCTCTCCGTCACTCACCTTTCCCCATTCCCTTTCCTTTCCTATAAAACCACCAGCCACCGACCACCGTTTCCGACCCCCATTCGATTGTCCTCTCTTCCCCCATCTCTCCCATTCCCACTGCTCACCACTATTCCACCACTATTCTACCACCATGTCTCATCCACCCCGACTCCCTCTCCCTCTGGGAACCGACCGCCCCTCCATCGAACAACCACCAGCTACTCCCCCGTCCCACCTCAGCTCAATCTCATCGAGCTGTGTCTCGACCCGCGTGTCTACCCGTATGTATCGAGCGCGTTCTTGACGCGTCCTGTCTACCACCCCAGACTCACTATACCATATTCCAGCGCTGGGCGTTGCGGAGGACATCGAAAAGGGCAAGTCTCCACATCCACCACCACGGACCAACCAGGAAGAGGGTCTGTTCTCATTGAGGAAGACGCTCGTGATTGTGACTGCGTTAGTGTCGCCCTCCGTCGTCCTTGTCTCGACTCGCGACCCGCGACCCGCGACTGTTTGAGAGCAGAGGAGGTTGATTCGTCCATCCAATAGGCTCATGATCAATCAATTCCTTGCCACCACTGATGCGGTAAGCCAATCGCTCATCCACCCACCTTTCGTCCTTTCGGCACCTATCCGCGATCAATTACGATCACCCACGTTTTCCTCGGTCCGACCACCCGCGCCTAACTCAATTCCCCTTCAGACCATTGTCTCCACGAGCCTACCCACCATCGTCGCAGACCTCAAAGGTTCCCAGAATCAGTATGCATGGGTCGGCGTCGCCTACCTCCTTACGCAGACCGCCTGCCAGCCCGTATACGGCAAGCTCGCCGACATCTTTGGTCGGAAAGTGCGTGCTGGGTGCAATCTTCTCGTCCCTTTCCTTACATCCATCTCTTCAGTATGTCCTTTACACAAGTACCGCCATCTTTCTTGTCGGATCAGCCCTTTGCGGTGCTGCTCAGGTGGGTCTTTTTCTTTCTTCGGCATCGCCCCCCCCCCTATGAGTCTCTCCTCATCATTCACTCTTCCTTCTTAGGACATGCTGTGGCTCATCATAGCCCGGGGTCTCGCGGGAGTTGGGGGCGGTGGCATCGTAAACTCCGTGTGGACCATAACGACTGAAATCGTTCCTCCCGGCACAAAGGCAAAGTGGTCCCAGGCTCTGAGCGTGACATGGTCTGCGTCTGCTGTTGCCGGTCCGATCTTGGGAGGCGTCTTCTCAGGTGGGCAAGTCTCCCTAGGCAAGTGACCGTCTTACTCACTTCACACCGGCCTCTCACGCAGGCGAAGTCGCCACCGGCTTTTCCTGGCGTTGGGCTTGTGAGTATTCGTTCAGTTTCCCTTCTGTTGTGATGGGGTCGACCTCTCATCCGGTGCCCTGCGCAGTTTGGATCAACATCCCGATTGGCATCATCGCTTTGGCTATCATCGCATGGTGTCTCCATGATATGCCCAACGTGCGCAAGACAACAGATGGTGAGACCGACAATCGGTCCTCCCGTGAGGTGTATCGGGATATTCTACGAACCTTCGATTACCTCGGCCTGTCAGTGTCTCTCCACAGAACCATTTCGAATGCTAACGAATCGTACTCTAGCGTCCTCCTAATGGGCAGCACGTCCGCTCTCGTCATCGGGTTCTCCTTTGCCGGTCAAGATGGCTGGACCTCTCCAAGAACTCTTGGATTAATTCTCACAGGCATATGCGGCTTGTTCGTCGCCTTCGTGTGGGAGACATATGTCGGGACCCGCGCTCTTCTGCCACCTGGCATATTCAAACAAGCCACAATTGTCAACGTCCTTGCCATCTCCATCCTTCACAACTTCGCATTCAACGCTGGCACCTACTTCCTCCCTGTGTACTATCAAGCAGTAGATGGTGATACCCCTTTCAGGGCTGGCATGCGGGTCCTGCCCTTCTCCCTTGGATCCGCATTAGCTTCCGTTCCCGTAGCACAGTTCATCAGCTTCCGCACCGGCCCGGCCTGGATTGATCGAAGCCTCAAAATATCCATTTGTTTAGGGATGGCACTGGCTACAATTGGGTATGGTAGGTGTATATATGCTAGACGTTCAAAACGTCGATATCTGAGCTCACTACCCCTTCCATGTGTAGGTCTTATGATCACCTTGAATGAACGGACGAATATCTGGCCACAAGAACTGTACCCACTCCTTGCGGGTATTGGAATTGGCATGCTATTTCATACGCCATTCCAGGTCCTCACCAATTTACTTCCGAAGCGGGATCTTGCAAGCGCCACCGGGGCCTTCTTCTTGGTTCGATTCATTGGAACAACGACGGGTCTGGTGAGTACCTGCTACCTGTCTCTCCAGACGGTCCACCCCTGATATCGTAATTTCAGTCGGTGGCAGGGGCAGTCTTCAATAGCAGCTGGTTCCATAATATGCCTGATGCATTCTTGGCTACTGCTTCCAATCCCCAAAGTGTCGATCTTCGCACTCTAGCTCATCTATTACCGCTCGAGTTGCGTAATGATGTTCTTGCTGCCGTATCGCTTTCGCTCTCTGTGAGTAATTTGCATTTCGATCTCGAAAGCCTATTCTGACCCAAACCAGAGAATATGGATTGTATGTACCCCTTGCCTCGGTACTGCATTCTTGGTGCGTGGCCTCGCGACGACAGATACCCCATTGATTGATAGGCACCTCGCAGCTGTCTCTCTTCCTTAACATACGCCACCACGAATCACACATAACCTCCGATGACCTGCCCGCGACAGACTCCCGATCCATCATCGACGACGGCGTGTCGGAAAAGGGGTCCTCCCGGGCCACTACTCTCATCGAAGGCGCACTTACCCCTATCAACACCAACACTACCACAAAGTGATAATTCTCTTATCTCCTCGGCGCAATCAGGCATGCTTGCTGCACGTTCAAGTCTCGTTTTAATCGTGTATCATATCATACCCAGCACCATGCTGTCATCTGTCATGTCTCACCTAATCTCAATCTCCATATCTGGACCTTTGCGGGTCCATCGTCAAGTTCACAGTCTCAGATCATGCGAATCTAGCCGGGCCTTGTCGTTTTTGTACCCTTTTTTTTGTATCTCCTGTGACCCGAGCCATCGCGCATAGCCTCAGAAGACAGAATATATACGTTTTCGATCACGTACGAAACTTGAAGCGTGTATGTTACACCGGAGAAGCGTGTTCTCCGCCGACATAAACCATGATACGGTAATCTGGTTCTGTGGTATCTTTCCACTCAGGACTTGACCCGATGTATTAATGTCAACAACACGCTCTATTCGCACGTATACTCGGTCCTTCTTCTCTTCAGTTTGGTGCGTGTCTTGTGCAGAAGTGATTGGTTCCAAAGATGAAGTGGGAAGATGTCTTGGACGAGACCGCTTGACGAGCGCGCCTTCGTGGTGAGACCACAACGCTTATCCAACACCCAACACAGACATGAAATCGCACCCAAGTCGAGGTGTCCCTCCGATGGGTTCCGCGATTAGAAACCGCTTATCTCGATGATTTGCTGGCTTCCCTGAGACCGCATGGCCGCATGACGGCTTGTAGTTCACAAGGGGCGTTTGGGGCTTGTTCTATTCGGCATGAATGAGGGGTAGTAATAACATGCCTCAACGCTTGAGAACTTGCGGAGGGGGCTGTAAACCTTACTTGGTTATCTCCGTTCCCCCAAGCCCCCCAAGACCCAAGATCTCCCCTTTACCCCTGCCTTGCGCATAGGCTGTCCTTATTCGCCCCCGGGGAGTAAGAGTGGCGACCTACAATTCGCCCGTTTCCTCCGAGGAAACCCTCGATCGTCCCCGGATTCCCGCGATCTCCTTTGAGCTCCCCCTCCACCGGCACCCCGCACACACCTGTGATCATATATTCATCTGGTTCATTAGCCAGCGTCCACAGAGTGTGGACTGCGCCACTAATCTAGCCTCGCCTTCATCGTAATTAGTAATTAGTAATTACTGATACACCGAGAAGGGCGTCCCCGTCGCCCCCTCTCCCCCGATCGACGATCGATCTATTCCGTCTGGCCCACTGCGAGACAGCTCGATGCACGTTTTCTCACCGGCACACCTGAGAGCGTCAGCCCCGTTGTTGGAGTCTGTTTTTGACGCTTTACATATTTATCCAGTGCATTCTTGACGCTTGACGAATTGGGTGAGCGTCATCGGCGATGAAAACAGACTCACGGCTGGCTGGAGAAGCGAGAAGTAGCCTGCTTCATAATGATTTATTTAAACTTAAATTTAAACTCAAAAATGCTTTGTCTACTACCACCCCCTCCTCAGGGAGCGAATTATGTGGGCAGGGATATCGAATCGGGGTTGCGCAGTATTCGGTTTGACAGCAGAACAGCATGTATACGCTTCTAGTGGCGAGTGCGACAAATCCCCGTGAGATAAGCTTATCGGATTCAGGGCTTAAGCTTGTTTGTCCTGCGTCTGGCCATTTCGTCGAGCTAGATGCCGCCCAGGCTCACGAGTCTGTCTAGTTCGAGGCCGTCACCATTGTAATCGTCACCCCTTTCTACGCATTGCATCGCCCATTCAGCATCACTATCACGCGTTTCGAAATTCTACTTCACTCACATCGGGCTTGCAGGGGTGGGCCTGCAAGGGTGGGCCTGCAGGGGTGGGCCTTTCGTCTTTATGGGGATACGAGAGCGCCCCTCCGAGGCCGTCGGGCAAGGTTCGAACAATCAGCTAAGGACGAAGGGTCGTGATGGCCTTTGAATAAATAAACAGGAGCAAGATGTCATATCACATTATTATTACTGGACGAAACTGGGTATAGTGTTTTAACGGGCTTTTGCGACGATGTTCTAACATCAGACAAATGGAGCTCCCAACGAACTCAAACCGGGCAAACGCGGGGGTGCTACATGATCAACCTTTGCGGCCGACGATGTCCCTTAGCAGCATTGTTTGATATTCACATTCGCGTCCCTTGCGGGTCGAGAGTCGGGTGGATTTTGCAATACAGTCGAAGTACGTAATTTAGTAATATGGACAGATAAACGCGACAGCAGATCTGGGCCTATATAGTTAACCCCTGTCAGTCATCGTCCCTTCCACCCAGTTCCTGGCGTCGGTGGGTTAATATGAAAAGCCCAGATACGGCAAATTGATCCATGGTCCACGATACGCCACAAAGCGGATGCCTCTGTTTGTAGAGACAAGTAGAAATCTGCCCTGGAGACCGCGGGCATAAGGTGTCAGAGGGCGGGGTTCCACAGCAATGAAAGCGCACGCGCTGGTGGATGCCAGAGTACCACCGGACGGCCGGGCCCAACTCGTATGGTATGAATAAACTAAGTAGACAGACATACAGGGAATACAGGAAATTCCGGACAACGTCCTAGAGCAGAGCGATTTATGGGGCTCTCTGTACAAACGGGAGGTGCGGGTGATTAACAATTCCTCCCAGGTATTTGCGTACCTGTGTCGCATCCAGGGTTCGTTCAACGGTCATAACAAAAGGGATCCACCGGAGTTCCCAATATCATCAAGCTCACGTGGATGAAGGCAATTTGCCCGGGAGTCCATGGGCCTTTGCATACTTATACTATACACGAACAGACATTTGCGACTATGTTGCTGTCGTCGTCCATGCGTCCATGCATGGTGGGTCGGATCAGAAGGGTGCTAGCAAGAGCAACCACAATGAATACATGGATATATACCTGTATGCATCTATATGTTAGTACTATCATTCTGTTACCATATGGGTTGTGTATGATGGCCGTTTGTTCCCTTGCCTGCCAAAGGGTTGCACGTTGTCAGTATTTGTTAAGGAGGGGGCCGCAGCATCGGGGGCTTTACAGCGCCCATCAGCAACGTTCCAACCAGACAGTCTACTCACCGAAATATTGGCAGGTCAACGTATGAGAAATTTGCACCCCATGGCCCTCGACCAGCAGGATGACATTTCCACTCCATTTCCTTGTCACATCCGGCATTATCTCCCCCTCCAACTCCCCCACGCTTTTGGGCTGTCCTAACGTTTCGGGCCCTTGTGCCCTTGCTGGAAGCTCTCAATTAGGTACATGGTTAGACCCGGTCACGGGGTGTTTCACTTCAATGACCATGTACTGAGCATGCTTAGCCTCAGCCAGACGAGGGTCTTCGTTGTCTGCGTGATCTTTGTAGAAATTGGAAGTGTGCATTCTGCCCTGCTGGTAAGGACGGCGTGGCTTCGTTACGTTTACATATACACCTCTATGCATCGGGATATATGGTAGATGTTTTATAAGTTCATAATTTATGTAATTTTGAATTATTCGAACTCCTATGATAAAGGGAGTTATCAGGCTCCCTTCTAGCTAGGTCTGCCAGATAGGAAGAGCTGGAATCGCTACATGGTGGTACAGAGGTATTTCTCATTGTCTGATGCCTGAAATAGATCATATTGTCGAAGACCGGTCAGCGGAAGAGTGGAATGCGTTAGCACCGTTGTGTAGGTGCGGAAAGCCGGAATAAAACGTGTATTCTCAAGAAACTATAAGCCCTGTATGACCAAAGTCGCCACTTTCGTGGCGCCGAAAACAAACAATAAGTAAAATTGGACCTATGAGAACTCCAATGCCACCGAAGCCGCATTGGGCACTAGGAGGATGAAAGGGGGTAAGAAAGGAAATTTCAATCAGACGCCGCAACAAACGCATTGTAGTTGAAGACCTCCGGGTAGGCAGTGAAGGTGTAACATTCAGGGGCGAGGTCGACCACCACTTCATGATCTCTGGTAAGGATTGCCCTCATAGTTCCACCGGCCACGAGTGGGTGTACAATCTTGGAAACCCCCGCTGGGATATCGCTCGTCACTGCATCGCAGCCATCAGGAGCAGACGAAAGGGTAATTTGAGCTGGAGCGGTTGCGAACACCGTACCGAAGAAGTTGTCCTCAATTGACTGGTACCCAAATGGAGGGGCACCGATTTTATCCGCAGGTGCTGTGGCGTTTCGGACATGCGGGCGGGCCTGAAGGACAATAGAGTCATGTGTGATTTCTGGTTCCACTCCAGTTCTGAAAGCCTCTGCGAAATGCTTTACGATTTTGAGCCATCCTGTGTGGTCAAAACCCTCCACCCAGGTCCTAGCTTCAGGCTACACATAGTGCAAAGACATCATTAACAGTGACGAAAAGCTGATGGGTTAAATAGACGTACTGGAACATCGCCTCGAATGGCATTGACATAGTTCGATTCACCATAATCATTCCAAGCTACGATTTCTATGATGTCCGTCTGATCCCTAAAGCCAAGTATTTGTTCCCATCTACTTGTAAAGGCACTTCCGTCCATCAAGAATATGTAATTTTTCTTGAATGATTGCTGGGAGAAATGGGTGAAGAACCAAGGTGATACCGCAGTCATATAGGACTTTCCAGTAGCCTTAATCATGTCCAAGTGAGGAGGATCCGATTGAAGTGCACTTGTAATGTCTGCTCGTGCCGCCTCTACCGCTTTCCGGTCGCCATTCTGAATGGTCGATGAGTTAAAAAGAAGATTATTGAGTGTGCTTATGTCTCGAGGAACTTACCAGAACGTCGGAAAACCCCCCTCTGAAGTTGCTATCCCCGTCGGTTACGGACAGATTCCTAGTGAAGTCCGAATAAGCCCCACACCTCGAGAATGAACCCACTAGGGAGGTACTAACACATATCGAGCTGGATTGATCAGGAAACCTGGCGCGAAATGGACTGGGAAATCGAGCTGGTCCTTAAACCCCTGTTGCCAAGCTGCATTCAGAACGGCATTGTCATTTAGACCATCGCCTTCCACTCCGAAGTTGCATTTCTCTCCCGAGAACGTCGTCACATATGGTACACCTCGTAGTTGGAGGTAATTTGGTTTCTGGGCGAAGTGGCGAGCGAGGTCGAGGATAAAGTCTGCATCGGTTGCATTTGCACAGGGGATATTCGACATGTCAAAAGAGAAGAAGAGCTTGAAGTCTGGATTCGTGGCGTAGGCGGCATGGAATGCATTTGTCACTTGCTTAGTTGTGTGGGCGTCTCCGCCGACACTGAGAGCGAATCCGTCACTTAGGGATTTGTGAGCAACGAATAACTACGCCTCGGCTCCTAAACCCGGTACTGACATTCCACTCTGGGAGGCTAACCTCACGTCGGCTGCCCAATCAGAAAGAGTGTACGGCTGGTCATAGCATGGTTCAGCGATTCGGTGTACCAGTAGGATTATTGACGCACGAAGGTTATCCCAACAAGATGGCTGAAGTTGATAAGTGTGACTAAGATTTACGATGTCTAATGACTCACTTGGCAACCACAAACTTCTCCGGATTATGCTTAACCAACGGCAGAGACAGGCCACAGGATGCTAAAGCCAATACCATGAGGGTTTGTAGTCCAACACCCATTTCGAAGAAAATCGTTAAAATCGTTGGCAAGAGCCAAAAAGAGAACACGTCAAAGGAGTGAAAAAGGTCGACAGAAATTTTGAGGCCAGCGCCAGCTGGAGGAGAACGACGAATAAACCACCAGAAGGGAAGAGGAGAAACGGAGTGCGGCGCAGGAAGAGGGCGCCCCATTTATATAACCTAGTGGTGTTATCGGGGGGTATCGGGAGTCGTCGTCGGGGTGCCCTCCCCTATCACCGTATTCGAATTGCGCGCGGTTGTTGGACGGCTGATCGGCTGACCGATACAACATACATATCAAAGAATGGTGGCTGACAGTTACTTGCGGTAGTTACCCCTAGGGTGACTGATAGTCGCGATTCTAGCCATGCGCAAGGGGCGCCTTTTGGGAAATGGACCTGTCCGTAGTACGATCGTTGCGGTCGTATGAAACGCTTGAAGCTATGCCACACGGGAAAGCGCTGCTTGGTGTCCGTTGGGGGCAGTCCAGGAAAACGGGTTAGTTTTCTCACCGCGACGCATCGCTTCTCTTCGCCGTCACGAAGCATAGTGATTTCAGGGTATGGATTGAGTCCGCTGTTCAGTGTCCAGTGAAGGCCGTTCCTCGAGGATGTCACCGACGGAATTGCACCAAGGAAGTCCGCCTTCGAAGCAACACCAGGGCTGTCAAGGACGCAAAACAGATCAGACCACAGTCACCGGGTAACAAATCCTCAACAGGTACTCACGCAAAGGGCTATAGAACTCAAATACAAGTATTTTAATAATCACTGCCACTGTATTGGCAGTTAGAATAGCATTGATACTCGGTAGATATGAACATACCCCGTAGCAGAACTGCATCCTTTACAAACCTGTCCTTGCATTAGGATTAGGCTATGCGCATGCCGGAGGGCGTCGCCATTCTCATCCGAAAGTCACGGAGCGACGAGGAAGACGACCAGAATCTTGATAAATGCAAGTCGACCTGTGAAGAGCACAACGAGTTGCGTCAACTTGACTGATTTCTGCGAAGTCTTCCACCTTTTTTTCTAACTTTTCGTGTGTGCGTGGGACTCCAGCACAGCTTACCGGTGGGGATTTCCGCCGGTTGGACAGTCTGCCGCCTGATCTACCCACTCAAAACCCCCTCCGCCGGTGAGCCCGGCCGTATCCCGTTTAGAGAAATCGACGGCTGGACCTGTTCGGGTCTTCCGCCATTTCTTTCCGAAACCCTTTCCATAATAATACCCACAATACCCACGAAACATGTGCTTGGAAAGCTATTATTAATGGCGTGGTCATTCTCCTTTTCGTGTGAGTCACAGGGTGGCCGGGTGCGGGCCAAGGTAGAGTTATTTTGCATTCGTGAGGCAGTCTCATAAACCATACTGTTACCCATCCACAAGTCGACAACTTCTTTCACATTGACGTGCTTCATTCGGCCGCGCCCGCTTTCGAGCCAATCTCAGTTATCAACACGTCCTTGGTTTCCGTTTCCCAGGTTCCTATGTTTGGCCCAATAGCCGGTCGCTAACGAGGCAAGGATATGAATCAGCTTCTGTTGGACCAGTCCACACGCATATGTAAACCCGTTTACACAAGAGCCGCTAGCCCACTCACATACATCTTGACCGCTCCATAGACACAAGGCTTTGGGGGGACTGGCCGGAGCGTGCAGGTGTGCAGGTGAGGATGTATAAACTATTGAGCGCTGAACGAATGACCATGCGAGCAAAACGGCCAGGTACAAAGGAGGTTAAAAGTCGAACACGGGACCATTCAGCTGATGGGGTGACTCCTAACTGAGAGTAGTATAGAAGTAATACCTAAATTATCTCACGGAGTAACCCTAGGTCTTCGCCATGTTCGTAATGTCAGTCGGCCATAGGTTTTCAATTGGGTTTGGAGTGAGGTCTCCCAGCAGTAGCAGACGGTGAGTGTAGATATGAGGGCGGGATGACATCACAGTAAGACGCAAGCAGTCCTTTTGAAACCCAAACTCTGCATGCAACAAAGAAGCATAACACACTTAAAGGCTTCCTTTAGCTAAGCCATGTGCCACCCCGTATTTCGTGGGTTTAGTAAGGCACACACAAGCCCCTTCATTGAATTAGGCGCGGTGACCGCGTGGCCATTAGGCAAGCGATTTTCACAGATATTGGTGGAGGTAAATCCGCCGAGTCACAGTTCAGCAACCCCCCATGTTGAACGATTGGGTCGGTTGGAAGGTTCAAGTCCTGTCAATGATCCGCCCGTCGCTGGTCCTCACCAACAGGCCAGATAATCGAGCACCCTCATCCATGTTGAGGCGGCCCACGAGGTTTTCAGTCTGGCGAAACACTCAAATCTGGTTGAACAAGTGTGGTTCACCGACGCGCGCTTGTTCCCGCGCAAGCGACGTCAGGGCCCATCACGTTCTGTCCCTTAGAGCACCTGCTCAACGTCGTCATGACATTTGAGATGGTGCATTAAGATAACAGCGCATAGTCGTCAATGTGCATACCCTGACTGGGTGAATTGAAGGCGGGTTGACAAGGTCGGCTGGGAGTTTGCATTTGCCATTGGAGATTGGTACAACGTGCTTAGCCCAGCACTACGCATGCCTTCTGGCGAAGCCTTGAGCGAATTCGTGATATATGGCAGTTTCTGGAACGTGATGCCGGAGAACAAGATGAGCAACAAGCCTAGATCGTCACTATAGGTAGGAAGTCTTGCTTCCCATTCGACAGGTGGCAATAGTGAGTGACTGGGAGCGAGCTTCGCCGAGTACGGGAGTGCGATTTGAATCGTGATGGACAGTCGCGCGAGTCCGCCTGCCGCTTGCTTCGGAGAGCAATGCTAGGTGCGTTTGTATGGGTTGAAAGTTGCGAGACGCGTCTAGAAGAGCAGGGCAGGCCGTGGCTGCTTGTAGGGCTTCGGGTGCTTGTGTAGGGTTTCGGCTGTACAGCTTGTACAGGTTGTCCATGGCGGGACTCGGCTAGAATCGAGCACGAAGGACAAATGTGTAATTGTCTAGAGAAGAGGGGAAGCTTGGGTTGTTTGCTCTTGCCAAAATCGGACAATTGATGGTGAATGGCAGGGCGTATTGTAGAATCAAAGGAGGAAAGAACAGTGGCGACGTCGCGGGGAGTACGTTGAGGATAAGCCCGTCACAATGGACACGTCCGAGTGGGGAAAATACGAATACGGGCGGGACCAAAGGATTGTTTGTTGTTCCAACTTGGACGTAACGACGACCACAATACCTGCTGGAGGCCGGGGCAGACGACGCAGCCAGGGTGCTCTCTCGTCTCCCGTACGCTCCTGAAACAACTCCCAATCTCTCGACGGCCCCGACGCCTGCCAACGACCAGGCAACCCCCAGTCAATGTCGGAGGGTGGATCGGAATCGGAGCTCGAATATAGCCGCAAGAGTAACAGTACCATGCACTCCACACAGACACAGACTGCTCCCCAACACATTATCCCCCCGGCCCTCACTTCTCGTCGCCAGCGCCCGCCTTCTCTTATGCCCTCTGCTCCGCCCCCAGCGCAGGCCCTCCCACCCGCCCCCCCGATTTCCCAGTCGTACCCGGTACAGGCGGTCTCAAGTCGACCCCAGAATCCAGCGCCGAGCTCTGCTGTCCAGGCCCACTCGACTCCAGTTGGCTATACACAACAGAATAATGTTTATTCGCACCCATATCCTCCCCACCCATACGCTACAAACGTAAATCCCCAACAACATCCTTCCCGGGACCCCAATGATGCCGCTTACCGAGCAACAAGCTATCGCCAGTCACTCCAGCAGCTCTACCATTCGTCTCGTCAGCCCATCCTCGCAAATCACCGTCAATCCCAGTCCCCCTCTCCTCCTTCGTCTGCTTCCAACTCGTCTATCCTCTCCGCAAGTGTCGGTCTTGGCATCACGTTACCGTCGACAACTCCCAACGGTTATTCCGATCTACCACCCTCCGGTTTCTCTTCCGAGCTCAGTCCTCGAAGGCTCAGAGATTCCAGACTGGGACCTACGTCCTCTGTGCCTGCGGGGAGCTATTTCGCTGCATATCCTTCGTCAAGTTCCCGCGACCGGTCCAATTCTGCCACCTCGCATTCCTCCCTAGGTGGTCGGTCCATGACTAGCTCTACCTCGAATCTCCATTCGTCCGGTGCAGTCTCGCCGTCTCTCCATAGCGCCGCGAATCATTTGCAATCTACCGATTCAATCTCGCAGATCCCACCCAATTCATCCTCATCGCACGCCGGCCGTTCTCAACGCCCTTCCTCTCGACGCGCTCTCACCGCAGCGCTCGAACTCGCTAAAGCCGCAGTCCAATTGGATTCCACAAACGAGGACCCCCATGGCGCAGTCGTCGCCTATGCCCGGAGTGTCCAACTCTTAGGCGAGGTCATGGAGCGTGTGATGCGAGGGGAGGACGCGTCAAGTTCAGGTCATGCGTCCGCCACGGACGGAGAAGAACGTCGGAGAGGGGGTCGACGACGCAGTGTTGTCGCAAAGGAAGAAGAAGTACGCCGGCTGAAGGCAATAGTAAGCACCTCCGTAGCTAACGGATTCCAGAACCCGAGACTGATTATACCGAATAGCATGATACCTATGCTGATAGGATGAGGATTCTCTGCCTTATTTACTCAATTCAAGATCCTCTTTCCGCGGGCCACCAACCCAGAGCACCTGGCATTTCACCTACTTCTACAACAAGTACAAGCCTATCTCCACGGGCACCCTTTAGTGCAACATCTGTGGCTTCAGCGGTAGCCAGTCACGGACCATCTAGTGGCACTCAAAACGGGCCAACTGTTATTCCTGGTCAGCGGGCACTTGAACCCCCGTCGCCATCTGAAGAGTCGCACACACCAAGTGGCGATCAGCAAACACCAGGCCGAAATAATGACTGGGAAATGGTAGATTCAGACTGGGAGCACCTAGGATCGGATCGAGAGAACGCCCGGATAAGGGAGAGGGAACAACCCCTTCGAGAAAGCGCTACAGAGCGAGAGGCGTCCTTTGACGTGAATGAAGCTATTGGCAATGTGATGTTGAGAGGCGCCGCTTTGCAACCGCCACAACAGCAAACACCGACACGACACACCATCCGGAAATCTGTATCGAACACCTCTATTACGTTTGGACAGGAAGCAAGAACTTCGCCTAGCCCCTTCGTCCCACCATCGCACGCGGAACCACCAGTACCCATTTCGGGTGTACGGGCGTCGATGCTGCCGCCACCCCGACCGCCACCCAGCGCTCCCTTACCGACCCGACCAAGGGGCTCTAGTGCTGCCCCGGCTTTCCCCTCTCAGGGCCTCAATCAGCCACTTAGTAAAGTGGGTACATTCCAATTGGTGGAAAGTCTTCAATACTGACATATATTAAATAGAATAATGCCCCGACTATCATGGGACCGACTCCGATTTCTGGACCACATTCACCGCCTAATACTTCAGTGTCTCCTACAACCTCAGGTTCTAGTTCGGGCTCTATTCTGCCTATCGCTATATCTACGTTGGCTCCTCCCGTCCAAGCCGGTATGACTGGCGGTCGAGCTCGCGGTAATTCCAACGCGCACAGACGAACACCAAGTAATAGTGACCGACTGGGGGCTGTCAATGAGGAGCAAGAGGAAGATAATTCGTCTGCCTCTGTGCACAACTCAGTTCTTCCTGCCCCACCTCAAGGCCCCAGGGAAGGCAACTACCGTTCAAGGAGCAGCAGTATGGTTAGCCTCAAGGACCGAGAACGTGCAAAGGCTCAGGTGCAGGCTGCTGTACAACACGCGCCACCACCTTTACCTGCTCCTCCACTGGCCCTGCTCCAGCAACGGGAGTTGCCGTCAACGCCGTCGTCGCCTACTAGTACGACCTCAAATGCGGCAATACCGATGCCACCCACACCTCGCCGACCTTCGGTGGATTATTATCAGCAGATCATGGCAGGTCCAACACGCGGTCGGGGCAATTCATTAGGTAGCAACGTCACACATAGCTCGGAGGATCTGGTCACTCCTGAATCAGAACACAGCCCTGGGGCTACTCCGGTTGCTCATACTACAGTGGGTTCTGACGTCGCGAAGCAGGCTGGAAGTCAAATCGTCCCCAGCGTGAATCCCCCACTGGACGTTCAGTCCATCAAGATTAGCACCACGACCACTGGAGGTGTCATCTCACAGAGACGACAGAAAAACCCAGAAGCGAGTACTGTTTCAGCAGCCTCTTCTACTACAGACCTCAACGCATCCACGACTCGTCTCACGAGCCAACAGCTTCCGCCGTCGACGGCCACATCTCTCGGTCTAACCGGCCGAAGTCGTGCAGTCTCTAATCCTGGTCGACGGCCCGCTAACTTGGGTATCACGGAGCAACCGGGACGGCCGCCGATTCCAATGCCTCCTCTCTCCGCAGGGTTGAAACGGCATTTCCCTGGGAGGTTTACCCCGCTCATGCAGACGATCTCGTCCCCCGTTGTACCTACCGCCCTTCCGTTCACCGGTGACGCCCCGACGGCCGGCAAACCTCTCTCACCCCCTGCCCCCGCTCCACCGCGTGAGGCGGTACTACGTCCGTACTACTTGATGTCCCTGCTTCGAAAGTCTATGGTTGACCGGACAGGAGGATTCGTCACGCCAAAACTTCATGTGCCAAATGAAGTGTGGACCCAGGGTGGTGCGAAGTTGCAAAACCATGCCGATAAGATGAAGGCTTTGGATATGCTCGCAGCCGCGTTGGAGGAACTTTCTACCGCCAGTGTAGAGTTTTGCGGCGCGGGCGGTGTCAATGGCCTCTCTGGTGCACTTGGGAGGAACGAAGCCGAGCGATGGGCGAACAAGCTGGAAGACTTTGACCGCTCACTGTCTCAGGTCGGAGAGATGTATGGGAAGAAATTGGGTGTTGGAGAGGGTTTTGTGGCAAAGAAAACTGGTGGCATGGCCGCTCTTACTGGGAGGTTCACGCGAGGACTGGACAGGATGACAACGGGAAAGAAGTGAGCGGATTTCCTGAGAATATGTTAACGAATTACTAACGTTCAGTGTAGTTACGATTCGCCAGCATCCTATGTTACGGTGCTCATCAAGTTCTTTGGTCAAGCGCAAGTCCTAGATGATCACACGAAGGCGCTAACTAGTAACCCCGTTGGGGCTGCTTATGCAAATCTTTCCCAGGGGATCCGAACCCGCATCGACATGTCACTGAAAAACATTTCCGACCTGTTTGCTCGCATCATCCTCACTTTCGTCTTCCAGGACTTAAGCGTGCTGCTCGTCAAATACGGCAAGACCTGCAACCAGTGGTTGGAGGGTAACACGTAAATATATACTGCTCATTGGACAGGTTACTAGTGCTACGTCTTCGTTCTCTAGGGCTCAGGGCGAGCCCCCCATTTTGCATCATTTATCTTCTCTTCTCTTGTAACTTTTTTCGTGACTTTCGAGGGATCCTGGTCTTGGTTTTATCTCTATCTTTTTCCCTTCATTTACTCATTAGCGCCTTGCATTTCTATCCATCAATGAACCATGCAGCCGACGGGTGTGACAGCTCGTGCCGTTTTCTTATATACATTCGCAATGTATCAATTGTATGCCAGTCTAGTAGAGATTCCATTTGGAAAGCGATCTTGTAACGATGCAAGGCTTCCGGTCCGAGAATCGCAATGACTAAGTACATAGAGAGCAGTCTCGAGCATTAGGACGTACAGCTATCGATGAGCGTGACACCTGTCCCATGGAACACAGGATGAAGATAAGAGTTCGGAACCAAAATGTTCAGTAACGCAGTTCTGGCTTTATGTAGCACCCTTAAGATAGTATGGTTCATAATCATTTCCAAAGCTGTTGCTCTGTGTCATCCGGTGGGCTCATCGGACGTGGGCCTCGGTTCCGAGACGTGATAGAGTCGGACATAGAATGTGTTTGCTTTATTGGAGTTGGTGGTTGCAGATGCGGAGTCGACGGTAACACACGTGTTGGGGTTACTGCGCGTCCTCGTTGATCGGGTGTACGGGGTTGTGGGGAAGGTGGATCGGGAGGTGGAGAATAGGTGGTGGGAGGTGGAGAATAGGTGGTGGGAGGTGAAGAAAAGGTGGTAGGAGGTGAAGAAAAGGAGGAGGAAGGCGGAGGGGCTGGTCGCGGAGTATATGCCGCTTTCTGGTCGCGATGAGAGAAATAAGACGGGGATGCGGATGCTGGGGATGGGTGGTCGCCAAGAAGAGCAAGCTGCGGTTGAGATGGCCTAGCTGCATTTTCGGGCGATCTGCCACCAAAATCGGCATAGCCAGGCGGTAGTTCTGTCACTCGAGAACCAGGGAGAGCATAGACAGTGACTGGAGGCGGCGCTCCGCCGTCATGGTGAACGACGAAGACTTCATGGACCTGTCCTCCAGAGGGGTTCGAGGCCGATGTGGGGGGATTTGTATTCGTAGGAGAAGCAGCGGAAAAGTGCGACGACGCAGAGTTTCGGCGAGTGGTTCGAAGGGGGATTGAAGATCCTGGCGGGGATGAATGGGCGTCTGGGGTGCGCTGGCGGGCTAAATTTGGTGTTGGGGGATCATTAGAGTCGAGAGGGCCGTAATTAGTGGGTCTCTTTCTAGAACGGCTGTCGTTCGAGTTGGAAAGTGCTGAATAGGAGTGGATATCTGCAATTCCACCCGCAGCCAAGGGTGTAAACGTGGGACGGTTGGTTTCTCTTCGAGGGGGCGAATTATCCAAGGGCGAAGAATGGCCGCTGTCGAAATTGTAGGTAGGCCTTTGGTTTCGATGTCGCCTCACCACGAGCCAGAAGAGGATTACTGCGAGAATTCCGCCAAGGAAGAAAGAACCAACGGCCGCGCCTATTGTGGAGGGGGCGCTCAAACCGGATGAACTACAAGCTTGTGAGTGTGTGCCTGACTTGTTGGTGTCAAAAGTCACGCACGGGATGGAATCTAACAGACAACTTTTGTCTCCGGCGCCAGCATGCATCGGACCCTCCGTCCAAGTAACACCATTAGCATCTGAGACGGACAGGAAGAATGGAGCGCCATGAGCCAATGTGATGGTCCACTTTACCGATTCGTCTGGTTGCATTGGTAAGCGAGGCAACAGGGAAGAAGAGAAGCATACCGAAGGTGATATTGAGTGGAGGGCGGAGGCCAGATGATACCGACAGGGTGTACGGCGGCGTGCCTTTGATCCCTCCATTTGCATCGTCTGTTGGTTGCAGTTCGAGGTCTGTGCAACTAGCAGGCCAGCCCCAACGAGAAGCAGTACTTTGGGTAGCCAAGGATATGACCTTCATTCCAAGAACCTTAGCAGGCGCAGTAAAGTTACTGCATGATTGAAATGTTGGTGACGGATAGACAGTATAAAGGTTTTGGCATCCTCCGCTGACACCTACTGAGTCCGTCATGCAGATAACTGTGTGTGTGGCTTAGCACTTAGGTTTGAGATGAAGGTTCAAGCACGCACCGTACATTGTCCCCGGTGGGAAGGGGATCGTTAACTGGGTTGCGGCCATGGTGCCTGCAGGAACCAACTGAAACGAGTCTACCGTGTTGTTGACCGCAGAGGAATAGACCCTGAGGTAGTACGGCGGGATAGGGTCGGGCCTGAAGGGCAGGTGAGTCTCTTCGTCGCTTCGAATAAAGTTTGCGGAAGCAAATTACCCTGTGCCAGCAGCACGGTTCCAATTGATGTTGAGTGTTTCACATTGAGCTATGGGGACCAGGGGTGAGTGATGGAGAGAGTGCAGCAGCAGAATACCACAAGTACCTGTGATCGGGGTTGGCAAAACGGCATTTGGGTCGTTCCAACTGAAAAAAAAGCCCTAAATTTTTTTGGATTGTCAAGGAGGTTTCACAGAGTACATCTAAACCATTTGTATCCAACCTGCGTGGCCCAGTCGTTCGAGTGAGGTTGGGTTGCGCTCGCCGAGCGCGCGGTTAACCAAAGGGAGGCTGCGATGAGGGTAATGCGACGCGACACGGAAGCATTCGCATTAGCCATCGTCTTTGTCGTGAGCCGAGGAGAGGGTGAGAGGGTGAGAGGGAGGGAGGGAGAATCCAAGTCCAAGTGTAGTTCTTCTTCCGTTGAAGGGCTTCGAGTCTAGACACTGCGCGGGCGCTTGGGCTACGCCACGGCCAGCGCAAGCCACGGCCCGTTCCTGTCTCCCGTTCCCCTTATCGGAAGCTCTCCTCCGATGCTTTGATTGGATACTTGGTTCTCGCTATCGCCGAGTCCGCTATATACCCACAAATCCACAAATCCACAAACCCATATATCTGCCTACTAATTGCTCAGGGAAGGTGACCTTGAAACGTGCAGAGCGCTCGCTCAATTGACGCCATCTCCTACTTCAATTTTCATGATATGCTTCCCCGAATAACCCGGATATTGTATTCCGCCTTCAGGAACGAACCGGATTCAATCGGGTTTTACTCTTCTCTGCTCTGGCACACAGGGCACGACGCCCCTGGGCATACACCACGTTGCCTCGTACCTCGAGCGCTGTCCTACTCCATGAAGCCCGTTGCCTCCTTGTCGTCTGTTCGGTGGGGAACGCCAATAACAGGTCCGTGGTCATGAGGATGAGACTTTGTTCCGCTCTTTGAAATCCCGGGCACCAAAAAAAGAAAGAAGTGAGCGGTTGACTGCGATGACCGCAGGTAGGCTAGATCCGGCTTCCAACCAATTCAAACTTTCAACCCTAATTCTCACACCAAAAATAAATAAAAACGATCGAGGGCCCTTGGGTCTAGTGCGGACAAGTATTCTGCACCAGCAGACATTTGGATGACCTTGGAGGAAACGCTCTGGTACGACTGCGTCTGGATCTGGATGCAACGATGGGCCTTGGTGAAGCGCCCTTTAATTTATGGAGCGCCCACATATCAGACAAGCGCACGGCGGCCACGGCACACGCTCACCACGAATTTGAGGCATCAGAGGTCGCCTATTAAATTTCAGCGACGAATAGAATCTACTCTTCGCGCTTCTCACCTCATCGCGCCTTTTGGCATTGAATTCGCCCAGATCCAATACAATGGCTCAGTCCAACCATCAGTACACCTCAGTGCACGACCGGGGGGACCTTCGCCCCTTCGGTGAAAGGTAGCCGCCAGTGCACCTACGGCGTATCAGAAACGACCTATGCCCCCTTGCGAAGGCCTACCGTCTCCTTGGAAACGTCCATAAGGGGTGACCACAACCCAAAAACAAACTCACTCATTTTGACGTATGGCAATGGCGGTTCCTCTGTTCGGAAACTGCCCTCACCACCCGCGCGCTTTCCTCTGAACATCCGGGTTCTTCAATGGACCGAGTCATAGGTATCTTCGAACAGGAAATCGACTCACGTATACATGCGGGTCTCCAGAGCACCACCAATCCAACCCCCGACCTTACAAATTTGAGGGCATACACCGGGATCGCCCCTCCTTCCATAATATTCCCAGAAACGTATTAGAGATCGCTCAACCCATGAG
>Ga0307515_10005517_pt1 | contig 25603 bp, 24 predicted proteins | sample 17_EM_MG_FD_194513 | JGI IMG/M metagenome (GOLD analysis project Ga0307515, IMG submission 194513) | Populus trichocarpa ectomycorrhiza microbial communities from riparian zone in the Pacific Northwest, United States - 17_EM | ecosystem: Host-associated > Plants > Roots > Unclassified | place... | reverse complement strand
CTGCTCATCTACTCTTCTTCACGACTGAGAGTGAAATGGGTTTGACAAATTCTTGAAATTAATTAGGTCTTCTTCTCACTTCTCTGCTCTGCAATGCTCGTGATTCGTCTCTCTGCTCTTGTCGTTTCGGGCATAAGAATATAAAAAAAAATAAACCCGGGTCTCAGCCGGGTTTGGCTGGGCCGGCCGGGTCCCGGGTTAACCCTCCGGGTCGACCGGGTCTGGTCGGACCAATTCCCAACCTGTTTTTTGCTTAGACCTGGCCCGGCCACAGGCCCGGGTCCCGGGTTGACCCGCCGGGCCGGGCCGGGTCTTAAAACACTGAGTGAAACAATGAGCTTTTAAGTTTTTGTTAATTGGTTTGAAAAGGTAAAATGTTTGAAAAGATAACTACAACAATGAATAACGGAGCGAGATTATAGAATAACAAAAAAGAAAAGGATAGCGAGGTGGAAAAATGTTGATCCTCGCATCTTTTGAACAAGGCGTCACTGTCATCGTAAATACAAGAGGAAAATGGAAATGAAAGGGAGCTGTGAGACCTGTTAAAGGAACACTAGTAAATAATTTTCAGGATGACTAAGATACAGTTTATTTTTATGTTTTAAAAATGATTTAAAAAAATTAATTTTTTTTCTTTGCTTCAAAATAATTTTTTTAGTGCTTTCATGTCGTTTTGATGTACTGATATAAAAAATAATTTTTAAAAAATAAAAAAAATATTATTTTAATATATTTCCGAGCAAAAAAATATTTTATAAAAACAACCACTGACACGTTGGCAAACAAAACATAAATTGAGATGCTAGAATATGTATTAATACCAAGAAAAAAGAAAGAAGATATATTTAACCTCAAGCTATCATCCAATCCTCATCCAGATTTCTAAATAAAAACTTTTACGGCTAGTAAACCCTTGCCTTAAAATTTATGATTTTAAAATTATAAAATATGAGGACCTATTTATCTTAAAATGACAACATTTCTATGATAAAAACTTCAATGGTAAAGTCAATTGGATAACATTTGATAGATGAAGGACTCATTTCAAAGTTGTTTTTGTTCGGGGACCTAATTAAAAATCATGTGATATTCAGGAGACAAACTTTCCTGATAATAATTAATATAGTCTAAATAACTCTAACATTAAAAAAACATACACCGACAAATCAAGCACACGCAAAATAAACATCAATATTCAAAAAAGTTGAGACCAAGATGTAATTTCTGAATTTATAGGGACCAATCTGTTAATTTATTAAGAGAATAGTGACTGAGCTATAATTTACTCACCCGAGGGGAAAAAAAATCTACAAAAACTTCCCAGAAAAGACAGCAGATGCGGCCAAGTCGTCGAAGGGAACTAAACTCCAAACTCCTAGCTATAAAATCTTTGCATGTAAAAGGAAATCAGCCCTTCACCACAAAAAATAATAATAATAAAATACTCTAATAAGTAGTAATACCCTAGAAAAAAAAGAAAAAAAGAATAGAGGGAGCCAGAGCATTCCTTAAAGAGACACAGAACCACCCCAGCCCACCCCTAGGAAAAAAAAAAAAAAAAATCTCAATCGGAGACTCCAAAAGGGATAAAAAGGAGCTGGAGAGTGAAAGACCTGTCAATCAATCAATCCTCTTCAGTGGGCAGCATACCATACGATAGGTATATCTCTCTGTTTCTAACTTCTATGGACTCTGAATTTTGTTCACTGTTGTTTTGCCGCGAATTCTGTAACTTTATCATTATTTTGTTTTATATACAGGTTTAGTAATGGCAGCTACAGCTGCCTCAAGTTCTGTATTGATGATGAACGTGCCTCAAACCCGTGCACCCCTTACTCCTCCTAAAGATGATACTCTCTCAAGGAAGAACCGGATAAACCTAATTCAGCCTCGCCGATTCCCTTTGATTCGATTCCACTCCAACCACCATCAATCTTGGAATTCCGTTTCCTCCAAAAGGTAATCAACCGTTTCGATCCATTTCTTGGAACTTGAACTGTTATGTGCTGTTGAGATTTCACACTTTGTTACGATTTCGAGGTATTTGATGATGATGAGTTTATGCTTATGAACATGTTTGCTTTGTTATCTGAAGAACAATACTTTTCTTTTGTTTATGTTTTTTTTAAGGTGGTCACACGAGATTGCTACGGGTGGATCAGGCTCTCTTAGAAAGAAGAATAATGCTTGGAAACAATGTAGTTCTTCCCTCGGCGAGAGAGTGGTCGGGGCATATTTTCCAGAACAATTTAAGTGCATGTCTTGCTCCCTTAACCGTCTTAGAAGCCGCTATAGCATCAAAGGATCTACACCAACTATACCAAGAGCCTTTGTTGATAAGTCTGCTTTTAATTTGTCTGGCCATTCACTTGATACTGCTTCTGTAAGTAAATTGCTCCCACACCGATTGTTGATGACCATCTGCCCTATTTTGAGGCATCAAAATGTTTTGTTTTTCTCTTCTAGTTGAATGAAGAAGGCTGTATTAAAAGGAGGCGCCGACATAACCACAACTAGGAAAATAAAGCGTCTTATTGCTTGGAAAAATAAAGCTCGTTAGTTTCATTGAGTATCATTTATAGAGAAAATTTAAGATCCCCCCAGAGTGGCACAAAAAGAAAACAAAATGCTGCTGTGTCTCACATCAGCTGCCTCTAAAAAAAGGTCTTTGAGAGTTTTTGCTTGTTGAGATCTTTTCAGTTTTTTAGATTTTTTTTTGGAAACAGAAAGTTGTAGAAAATATATTTATCAATCCAAATAAAAGTAGTTTTTTTTTTTTTTGAAATTGTGTTTTCTATGACACATTTGAGATTTCTATCCTCCTAGTGTTCTATGGTGGGTTAAATTCGGACGATTGAGGATTTTAGGGCTTGGATTAGAGAGAAATGAAAGTACGGTTTGTATATTGAATTGGGAATGAATATAAAGGGCTACTAGCTTCATTCTCTTAGGTTCTCTGGGAATCACACCTAGAAAGAGAAAAAACCTAAGCATCACAACCAGGATTCATAGAAATCACACCGAAAAGCGATTGCATAGCACAATCATGGAAGCATAATTGCTGGAAATTTAATCCATAAATTCTTCTTCATATTGAAATATTACATTGCTAATGACTTTATATAGAGTTCCTAATACTCTCACTCCATTAAGGACGTGAACTCCTAAACAATAAAAAATAAAAATTACAATACCTATTAGGTTCATTTTGCATTAGTTCCCAGGAAAGAAATGAAAATAAGACTTTGCATCAGGCACTTGGTTCAGTGGCTTTATTCTTTTATACGATATCTATTAAAATTCAGTGGCATATGCATAAGTTAATTGATAAGAATCAAAAGGTTAATCCATCAAAAAAAAAAAAAAAATAAGAAAAAGAAAGAAAAAGGAAAAGAAAAAGAAGAGGAGAAAAGTAAGCAATTCGAGCTGGCTTGGATTGGCACAAATCTATTTGGGGAAGTTCATGCCATGTTTGAGCTTAATGTAATTGTTCTTTAGATTAGCTCTAAGCCAACAATCATAAGCTTTCACCTGCTCAATTGGAGCATAGGTTTTGCTTGGTGCTCTTACTGTTACTAGAGTGCATTCACTGTTATCTTAATGATAATAGCTGGAGAGTCTTTCTTCATTTATGAAAATTGCATGATTGCTGTCCCTGATTGTGTTAGTTCCAAAGTCTGTTCAATTCCAGTGTACCCATTTCATTGCCTGCCTGCCTAGATAATTGCAACCTGATTTGTTGTAGTCTTTTTACGCTAATGATGTATGCATGTTCTTCTGGATGGCTGATTGTTGTCTGCATAATTTCCAGGTGAAGCATGTTCATGTCCCATGTACATCGATGGGTCCAAATGAGCCACATGCAGCAAGTATAGGCTGCCCAGATGGTATTCTTGAGAGACAAGATTCTGATTTATTAGATTCGGAATTAGAAAGGGCAAGACTATTTGAGTTTTTGCATTCTGAACTTCCATGTCACCCAAAGTTGCACAGAGGGCAACTGAAAAATGGACTCCGTTATCTTATTCTACCAAATAAAGTTCCACCAAACAGGTATAGTTCATGCACTCCTGTCTGGTTTATGCTTTTCATCGTGTTTGCAAGGCATGCCAGTTTAAGATTTCTAAATACTTATGGTTATTTTAAAAGATGGTGATTGCATGATAGTAGATGCTTGATCTGTAGTTCATTCAAAAAACTTATATTCACTTCTTATAGCAGCTTAAGATATCATTAGACATTCCATTACATTTTATTTACCGTATGTCCTTATGAAATGATGTGTGAGAGGATCTAATGGTGACATTTGGGGCATGATTCAGAGGCGAACTCCTCAACACAAGAAGGAAAAGATAAACCATAAATAAAAATTCATAATAAATAAAATAACCAAGTGCTCTTCCTCAGAATCATTGAACAGTAAGCATCTTTTTTATAAAAATAACTCTTCCATTAACATCAATTTAGGAAATAATCTTCTATCAGTGTGATATTAAAGATTAGTTTCAATATCAACAGGTAATTCCAAGACTTATGCTTTTTGAGGAATTGGTTTGCTCCATGAATGCTTGACCATAGATGCTTGTCTAAAGTTCTCCATATGTTCATTCTCCTGCAGCACATGATGCTGACAACTAACTTATTGTCCAAACCTTTTCTTCAAATTAGATGTGATTGGCATTTGGTGTTTTACTTGTGGAAATCTAATGGATTAAAAATGTGAAGTATGTTAGCATGTCCAACAAAAACTTCTACTATGGCTATACATTAACTTCAATATCTCACAAGAGCAAAGCTAACATTACAAGGAGTGTAAGGTAAAGCATATTGAATTCATGACCATGTTGAAGTATCTAGTAGTTGCAGGGTTATGATACTAAATTAGTTCAGTGAATTTCACTTTAGCTTACCAAATGATTTTAAAACTTATTACTGCATATTAGATTCTTGTTGCGCAAAAGATGTGTAGTAGTGGAATTTGCAAAATCATATTTGCTTTTTTTTCCCCTCGCATTCTAAATCTAGAGAGGCCTGAAATCTTTTCTTGTCGATCCTTTCACTCCCAATCTATACAGCACCCTAAGTTTTTTTTTTTTTGTTTCCATCTAGTGAGTTATATATAGAAAGAGAGGATACTATCCATAATTGAGGCTTTTAATTTAGAAGGTGATACTTGGTGTGGTCAATACTCATTGTTCGTTCTCTTATATACAAAACTAATTTTCAATTTGTTAGGTTTGAGGCACACATGGAAGTTCATGCAGGATCAATAGACGAGGAAGATGATGAGCAAGGAATTGCACATATGATTGAACATGTTGCATTCCTTGGAAGTAAGAAACGCGAGAAACTTCTCGGAACAGGTGCCCGATCTAATGCTTACACTGATTTCCACCATACAGTTTTCCACATTCATTCACCAACTAGTACAAAGGTTTGTCACATTTCTCAAATTTTGCTTACAGTAAAACTTGATTGAATTAATGAATTAATGTTTTTGATTTGGGTTCTTGACACTTTTGAAGTTCCGGTTGTTTCCCTTCACTCTTTCACATGATATATTTTTTTTATCTGTTTTTTTCCTTGCAGCTCTATGGTAACCTTTGATAGGTTCAAGAAAGTAAACAACTAGAGTTTGAACATAAATAATTCTATGCCATGATGGATTAATATGAAAAAATAAAATCCATCTAGAGATTCAATGTGCTTATATAGCGGAAAAAGAAAAAGAAAAGTTAAAATGATATAAGGCACTGACTACAAATGCAAAGATGGTTTATACTAGAGTTGATATCTTATATATGAGCAAAAAGCAGTTAACACTACAAAGCAAGGATTACAACTACAAAACAAGATATATATGCGTGCATCAGACACTGCACAACAGTCATGTATACATAGAAGATATTTTAATGGCAAGCACAAACCTGTGTGTTTGTGTGCATTTGCAGATTTGATTCATCTGATTCATACCGAGTTGCGCTGTTAATATATTTTGCATCTGCTGGAAGGAAAAAGGACTTCAGAACATGCACCCAATGTATCAAACTAAAGTTATTTTTGCACATTGAAAACAACTTTAAATCTTATTGTTCAATTTATCCTTTGCATGGCATAGTGTGCATTAAGCATTTGATGAAGTTACAAAAGCAAAAAAAATGTACTTTGGATAAGTTTAATTAATTTTGTGGTATGCTTGAATTCTAGTGGAGTTGCAAAGAGTTATGTAGACCCAATATGGTATACATGTGATGCTATAAAAATTAGTATCCGTGCAACATGTTGAGAGGATTAAGGAGATATATTAGCATGTCTTGTGATACAATATCTTCCTATGTGGCTATTGTAATTGTATTCTAGTATAAACTACCTTATCTTTACATCTTGGTTTCTTTTGCTTGCTTCTTAAACCAGTAATTTTTTATTAAATTTCAACATGTGGTATTTATTGATGCAAATGGTGCTTGCCAGGATGCTGATGGAGATCTACTCCCCTCTGTGCTGGATGCCTTGAATGAGGTACAGATAAAGAAATTGCTCGTGTATTTGAGATGCTTCCCTTAGTTTGGTAAAAATATATTTGTCAAGAAGACATGTTTGCTATCACGATGGCTTGTGGAATAAAGATGTGACGATTTGTGTTTTTATTTAACATGTTTGTTTCATTGAACAGATAGCTTTCCACCCAAGTTTCCTTGCTTCTCGAGTTGAAAAGGAAAGGCGCGCTATACTTTCAGAACTACAAATGATGAATACTATAGAATATCGTGTTGACTGCCAGGTACAGACTCAATGTTGCCTATATGTTGAACTAGTTAATGTTTGAATATTTCTGCTTGTTATTGATGTTTGATGATTTTCTTTTAAATGTAGCTGTTACAACATCTACATTCAGAAAACAAGCTTAGCAAAAGGTTCCCGATTGGACTGGAAGAGCAGATTAAGAAGTGGGATGCAGATAAAATTAGGAAATTTCATGAGCGTTGGTACTTCCCTGCAAATGCAACTCTATACATTGTTGGCGACATTGATAACATTTCAAAGACAGTTCACCAGATTGAAGTATGCCCAAAACTTTGTTGATCGTAATTTGTAGTAATTAAATAGTGTCTGGCTTAGTAACTTAGGTATCTTTCTTGAAAAAAGGACTATAATTACTTCTTGCTATGCAGAATGTCTTTGGACAAACTGGTCTGGAAACCGAGACAGTTTCTGCTCCTTCTCCAAGTGCATTTGGTGCAATGGCTAGTTTTCTTGTTCCTAAACTCTCAGTTGGGCTCCCTGGAAGTTCGTCCCGTGAAAAATCATCTATTTCTCTTGACCAATCTAAAATCATTAAAAAGGAAAGGCATGCGGTTCGTCCTCCTGTGGAGCATTATTGGTCTCTCCCTGGAAGCAATGCAAATTTGAAGCCACCACAGATATTTCAGCACGAGTTTCTTCAGAATTTCTCAATTAATATGTTCTGCAAGGTATGAACAATAAGAGTAGCACCAGCATTATGCAGTGTGCTGGTTTCTGATGTTCTCGTTTTATTTTATCCTCCTATTTATAGGGGTGATGATTACTTTTGCTTACATCTCACCACATTCTAACTTAAGTAAAAAGCATCATTTTATCTGCATAATACTGTTTCTGCCATCATGCACGAGTTGTGATGCCAAACAGTAAAATTGAAGAGTTGTTGGCTGTAGAGAATCTAGTCCAAATTAATACTCGAGATTCTAGTGACTGGGAAAGGGAATCTTGGCAGACAGTGAATCCATTGAGTTGTGTTTCTTTTTTATTGTTTAATATATAATACCTTTGATGTTAGAAGAATAGCCAGACTTTTAACAAGGAAGGACTTCATTTGCATTTGTTTGACGCTTTACTCGAGACAGTGCTATGACTGGATCAATTTTTCATCATTTAAGAAGCTCGTTCGACTGTATGTTTTGATTTGAAGTTTTAATATTTGGCTTGTTAAGTTGAATCTTAGGTCCCCTTGTTAAGTTTTAACATTTCATTTGGAACGTTTTTGAAGGAATGAATTGAATTCTACAAAATGGCAGTCTGAGTTGACATAAAGACTTTCCATGTTACTTTTAATAGATTAGAAACAAAAAAAAAGTGTATGTTCTGAATTTTGTAACGGGCCACTTTAAGTCAACTCATGAGTAACTAATCACATGAAAGTCAATTCAAATTGATTCTCATGGGAATTCTTTTTGCAATCTGTTTCATGATTTTGATTCCAAACTGGGTTTTGTAAAAATTAAGAAGACTGTTGCTTATCCCAACAGACAATTGCTGACCTATAAAGAACAAAGTTCACTGTGAACATGTATAAAATCTTCAACAGCAAAAGATATATAATCTTTGAATTTTTTTTTCAAGGTTTTACAACCTAAGTTTGTTACATGAGTTTTTTTCAGTAGTAAATGGCCTCACTCTTGAAATTGGTCTCTTGATGGTTTCTAACTCCCCTTTGATAACCCAAGTTTATATGTTTTAGTGTTGTGGAATTGCCAATTATTGTTGATTTCTTACTTTTGAATGGCGAGACCCTGAAGCACTGACACTAACAAGGCATGCCGTGGATTTATGGCTATTATAGAGAACTACCTGTCAACTCCTCACAGAGGACACAAACTCAAGATTCTATTCATTCATACATGTGTCATATTTCAAACTGATGCATGATATATGGATAACATTCTCTGTAATGCTGTTTGAAAGGGTAGTATTGTTTTCACATCTTAGTCAAAGGAAAAAAATAATTGGTTACTAATAACTTAGCCTTCCCATGCTATTGTTTCTGTAACCCTTAACTGCTTTTCATGGTATGCTGTGTTGAAGAACATTTTTGTGTTCCCATAAACATAAAAACATGAATATTTTCTCTGGTTTCCTCAATGTAATTTAAGAGCTTCCCCAAATCTGGTTTGTCTTAAACACTTACAGTTAAATGCTGCTAAATTCTTTATCTGCATGAAGAAACTCATGCTTCTCTATTTGGTTATATGTTTCTCCTGATGGTCTTGCCTAGTATTTTATGTTCTACATACAGAAATATTAGCCTTTGGAAAGTGGGTTTAATTCCTTTTTTTTTTTGTTGGTTTGGGATTGACATCATGCTCTGGATTTTTCTGCAGATTCCGGTGAGCAAGGTCCAAACATATGGTGACTTGCGTAATGTTTTGATGAAGAGAATTTTTCTATCTGCACTGCACTTCCGGATTAATACAAGATACAAGGTTTGTGCTTGTTATATTATATTTTAAGCCTTTTGTTGTGCTTGTTTCTTCTGTTTCCTATCCTATTCTTTGCCATTTAATCTATGATTGGTTTGGCCTTTAATTAATTTCTCCATAAATATCAGTTTTAATTTATTGTGTCGCTTTACTTCCTTGTTTGTTTGGGCACTGCCTTTTAATGGCTTTTAAATGGGAGTATAAAAATTGAAAATGAGTTTGGCTCCTTGTAAACACAGATTATGAATGGTGATGGTTTTATTGTTGACAATGCTTAAAGTTTCTTTTGATTATTGATCATGAATTTAGCTATACTTTCGCCTCAATGGGCATTCTGAAAGTCTGCAAATTTATCAATTATAATTTGAACCCAAACATATAGCAATTCTGCAGACTGCTGGTAAAAAAGATGGAAGTTGGCGAATTGTCTATATCAGGCTGAATTCTGTTTGTATAGGTCCACATCACCTAGTTTGATTAGCCCTCCAAAAGTTTTTTTTTAATTTTTCAAATTTTTCAGAGTTCAAATCCACCATTCACTTCAGTTGAATTGGATCATAGTGATTCTGGAAGGGAAGGATGCACTGTCACAACTCTTACAGTAACTGCAGAACCCAAGAATTGGCAAAATGCAATTAAAGTTGCTGTTCAAGAGGTTCGTATCTTTCTGTTATTACCGTCCTCACTCTTCATTATATAGCTAATGCAATTTCATTTAATATTTTTTTTCTATTTCCATTCTTCTTTTTGTTCCCCTTATTTGCTAAATGCAGAACAGACATTCGTTTGTTTGATAAGATTACATTAGCAGTTGCAACTATTAATAGTAGTCTTCGGTACGGAATGCATCTATTTGTGTATGTAAAAGATTCTAGAGACAGAAAGCACTGTGTCTTATTTGATACTGCTACTAATTCTCTTCAATTACATTCAGATCCTTTTCCTTTTCTTATTATTCGTTACAATATTTTACAGATTATGTTTGATGCAGGTTCGAAGGCTTAAAGAATTTGGTGTCACAAAAGGTGAATTAAATCGCTACATGGATGCTCTTCTAAAAGATAGCGAACATCTGGCAGCCATGATTGATAATGTGTCATCTGTTGATAATTTGGAATTTATCATGGAGAGTGATGCTCTTGGCCATACTGTGATGGATCAGAGACAGGGACATGAGAGTTTGTTTGGTGTTGCTGGAACAGTCACACTTGAAGAAGTAATTTTCACCCATAGTGACCCTAACTATTATTGCCTGTTGTGCCACACAAGTAACATGAGTGTGCTCATAATCCAGGAAGCCATAACTTCATTCATTGTCATAAGAGCTTATATTTTTTTATTGACTCTTACTGTCATATTTTATCCCTGCATCTTTTCAGCATGTAGCTTGAAATTGCTTTAGAACCACCATGCTATTATTGGTAAAGCGATTGATATGGAGCCATAGTTAGTATTGTGCCAAAATCCAATATACTAGATAATTTTTCTAATGGTTTGATGCTTCACAAATTTTCCATTACCATTTATCAGATGCCTTGATTTCTCGTCCTTCAACTTGAATTTGTATGTTGATGAGGTTTTCTAGGAGAAATATTTGTGGTTATGTTTGTTCTGAAGGTGATATTTTCCTTTGGGTAGTAGATGCTTATTGAATGTAATGCTTGTTTGCATAGACTAGTGTGCTTTCTGAAGTTTTTGAAGTTGATAATGAGGATTGTGAGTTTTTTCATATACTCTTTTGTTTGTGAATTTTTTTTTTCATGACTTTTTCTAATTATCCTCTCTCTCTCTCATAGGTCAATTCTATTGGTGCCAAGTTATTAGAATTTATCTCTGATTTTGGAAAACCAACCGCACCAATTCCTGCAGCAATTGTTGCATGTGTTCCTTCAAAAGTGTATTTTGATGGATTGGGTGAAACTGAGTTCAAGATATCATCAAGTGAGATTATAGCTGCCATAAAATCAGGATTGGAGGAAGCAATTGAGGCTGAGCCAGAGGTATCCACATGGAACTTAGCATGCTTTATTCTTTCAACTATTATTTGTTTTTGCATTTTTATACATAAAGCCATTATTGAAATAAACTTCAATGGCAAGTTCAATTATTTGATTTTATGTGCAGCTTGAAGTGCCAAAGGAACTGATAACTTCAACACAGTTAGAGGAGTTACGATTACAACTCACGCCGTCCTTTATCCCTTTAGTTCCAGATGCAGATTACACGAAATTGCACGACCCAGAAACAGGCATCACTCAGTGTCGTCTTTCAAATGGAATTGCTGTAAATTACAAGGTATCCTTGTGCATGTTTTTATTCAGTTGGTCGCTCCATTAGGCTGATATGTTTTGATGTTTCTGTAATATGCAATTGGAATTGGGTTCCTATTGTGTTTCCAATTCATAGCAATTATGCAGTTAATCCCTAATAGCCATCCGTTGTTGTAGTGTAACAGTGTTTGTGGTATTTCATTTTGAAGACATGTTGTATTTCGAGTTTACTCTTCACTGCAAAGCAAAACAATACTTCTTGTCTGCTCCATTTTTCATACTCATGTTTTGCAACTTGATGGAAGTATGATGATAAAAAACCTGATGGATATATAATGAGAATATGCTTAAATATATCACCAACAAATTCATTTGTAGTTTAAGCCCATGCTGCTGTACAGATATCTAAAAGTGAATCCCGGGGAGGTGTCATGCGGCTAATTGTGGGTGGGGGCCGAGCAGCTGAAAGTTCTGAGTCAAAAGGAGCAGTTGTTGTGGGTGTTCGAACTCTCAGTGAGGGTGGTCGTGTTGGCAACTTTTCAAGAGAACAGGTTAGTGTAGTATTATATGTTATGTTTCTTTTTAAAATCAAATATTAGAAAGTTCTCCATTGTGCTGGTTAGGCTATTAATTCTGAAATGAATTATGAATGTAAAAAAGTAAATCATCAATATCATTGCTAGTGGTGCTTGTCATCAATTTTCTATGATTAAAATTTTCAATTTTCATCTGAAAGATCTGCCGTATAAAACTCAGTTTAAATGGTAGTGCAGGCTGGTTGTTTGAGACTTGAGGAAACCTTGGACAATCTTTCTGCCAAAGGAAATTCAACAGTTATGGCCTATTAGATTACGGTCTTGGAATGGAGAATTTGGAGACAGCCCTACTCTTTATTGTTTTTGATGTAGAGCGTGCACTTACAAGAGTTGAACACATACCTTTGTTGTTGCAAAATTCCTCTAGATTTTTACATTGCAAAAGAGAGAAAAATTGAGGTGATGAGCGTGTATGAAATATGAACAGCTCTGTGAAGAGAGATTGGGAAAATCATCAGGAAACTATGTAGCTGTTTAGATAGACATTTCAAGAAGATTATCCAAACCATAAAAAATAAAAAAATGGATGGTTGGGATTTAGAAACAACTGAACTTTAGGTGAGAATTTTGCTCAGAGATGTTATCAGGTTACATATATACTCTATTTTCTAGAGAATGGATTTTTTTGAATTTTGGCGATCATTTTTATCAGTAAATTAGCTTTGATAAGGAATCATTTGCAGATGAGGTTTTGTTGCAGTTGGATATTTAATGATGAAGAATTTGGAGGGAAAACATATATATAACGTGAACTGTGTATATAATATGCTTGCGTTTAAGAAAATTAGAGTTTGTAAATTGGGGCCAACAGACTAGGAAAGTTCATTATGAGTATGAGAAATTAATATTCCAAAGATAGAATCGTGGTCAAAATCTTAATTTATCAGGTTTGAATGTGTAACGCATGATGGGTTTTCAAATTTATAGAACCGCCACAACATTATGTGAAGTCAGTTGCAAGTTTTCTTGCAATCATATTTTTTATGCATGTTGGGAAGTTTTCTCAGCAATTTATTTTATCCTTGTAACTGTGCAATATGCTTCTCCAGGTAGAACTTTTTTGTGTGAATCACCTGATAAATTGCTCTTTGGAGTCAACTGAGGAATTTATTTGTATGGAGTTCCGCTTTACTCTGCGAGACAATGGGATGCGAGCAGCATTTGAGTTACTTCATATGGTGCTTGAGGTAACCCAATCAACAACCAAAATATGCTAATCTGTAAATGTTTGGTGTTTCATTTTTAGGCGTTTGGTTGTTTTGGTCGCTTTTAATGGGTGCCACATTCTTGACTTCTGATACTGATATTTTGATACTTGAAATTACTGAATCCCAGCATAGCGTTTGGCTGGATGATGCATTGGACAGAGCCAGGCAACTATACTTGTCATATTACCGGTCTATTCCCAAAAGCTTAGAACGTGCAACTGCTCACAAGCTCATGACAGCAATGTTGAATGGGGATGAGCGATTTATTGAGCCAACCCCACAATCATTACAAAATCTAACACTGAAATCCGTAAAGGATGCAGTGATGAATCAGTTTGTTGGTGGAAACATGGAGGTGTGTGATTATCTACTTGTTAATCCTGCATATCACATGTGGATACAAATATTTCATCATATAAAAATTGCATGCCTTTATTGTTCAGGTCAGTATTGTTGGGGATTTCTCGGAGGAGGAGATTGAGTCTTGCATTATTGATTACCTGGGCACAGTTAGAGCAACAAGAGATTCTGATCGTGAACAAGAATTCAATCCTGTCATGTTTCGACCATCGCCATCTGATTTGCAATTTCAACAAGTAAGGATCAAAACATTTTTTGTAACTTGAAAATTCTCACATTTGAGAATTAAAATGTCAGGAATCTTCCTGAAGATTATTGTTAGTAGGGTTGAAATGAGCTGAGCTTGCCAGCAACACTGCTCAGCTTGTTTGTAAAACAAGGCTTGTTTTAGAATTAAGGCTGAACCAAACAAGCATGGACTTGACTGCTCAGCTTAAGAGCCTATCTATACAGATAAGAACCTCAATTCAGTCCTATGTTTTGACTTGTTGGAGATTAACAGCAAGTGAATGAAATAAGTTCTGCTGAGTTGCCCATGTCAGAGTTCCAAAATTGAGCTTGCAGAGGCTGGTCAGTAAAACATGCCAGTTGATGTGTGCTGAGCCTGTTGTTGAGCTGGCTTGTTGGAGCTCAATTTGAGCTTGAGCAAGTTTGAGCATTTCATCAATGTGAAAGAGCTAATCCTGCAAGCATGTAGTAATTGGCTCGGCTCGGCTGAAGCCCTAGCTTGTACCAGATATCCTAGTTTGGTTTTTTCTTTTGTTAGGTTTATGGAAGTAACCTGTGTCATTTTATATCTATATGACAAGAGTTCCTAAAGTATGTCTCTTAAGCAGGTCTTTTTGAAGGATACTGATGAGAGAGCATGTGCATATATTGCTGGTCCTGCACCAAATCGTTGGGGTTTCACTGTTGATGGAAAAGACCTATTTGAGTCGACGAGTGGCATTTCAGTTACAGCTGGTGAGTTTTCGTTCTATAAGTAGAACTAATAAATTTGCTGCTTGTATTTTGATTCTTGGAAGCTTTCTTAAGAATTAGTAAATTTGCTTCTTGTAAGACTTCTCAAGAGTTGCAAGGGCATAATGGAATGAATTAAGAAATAAAAAAAAGGGAAGAACTGTGTTGCAAATGCTTGGATAAGTTGTTGTCAGGAAGGATGGGGATAGGAAAGTATTCCTTTATTCTTTGTGGTGTCATGCTTCAGGTGCTTTTAGGGGAGTTTCTTTAGCTGATATTCAGCGGAATTGGGCTGCTCATTTATGATATTCATTTTGCTTTATTATTTTGAAGGATTACTTATTCTCCATCAAGCTTTTGTTGTTTTTTTGCTATTAATACATTCTTCTCTTATTTTTTTTTTTTAAAAAACATTTGGGAAAAGCCCTTTATGTTAACCCTTTATCACTTTTCTTGTAATCTTGTCCTGTATTCACCTGCTTATTTATTTTCCATCCTGAAATTTTGTCACTGAACAAGGATAGCTGAATAGCCTCACCAGGGTAGCTGTTTTTAAGATGGAATTGTTTTAATATCTCTTCTAAAACCTGTATGTAAAATTAATGGTCATATATAATCATGTAAATAGGATATCTGTCTTAGTTAATTCACTGCATTTTTAATACAACATTCAAGGACTTGCAAGAAATGTTGCTCACTTTCCAGAAGGCATGGATTGTAAGAGTAACCAATCGGTTTGGTTTCCAATGTGTCTACTGAATTTTCATGTTGCATTTCTTTTGGATTGAAAACTGTTGATCTTGTCTGCTTACGGAAGATGGTGGTTGACAAGTTAATATAAAATGTATTATTCAGGTTTACCTTTCTTTGTGAATAGTGTCTGGCTCTCACTTCTGAACTGTTTACCTGTGTAGACAGTTGAAAACAACTCTATTTTCCCCCCAATAAACTGAAGTATGACTCGTAGGCAATGTTTGGGAATGCGGTTTCATTTCCCAAAAATTTGAAAATTTTTCCTTTTATTTTTTGCTTAAAATTAATATTTTTTAATGTCTTCATATCATTTTAATGTGCTAATGTTAAATTTTTTTTTTTTTAAAAAAACATTATTTTAATGCATTTTCGAGCCAAAAGCACTTTGAACCGCAACCGCTACCACACTCCCGAACACCCCTGTAATCTCATAGCTGGCCAATGCTTTGCAGATACACAACCAAATTCTGACCCACAGCAGATAGACAGGAAGGATGTCCAGAAGGATAAGCAAGGAAAACTTCGCAGTCATCCTCTCTTTTTTGGCATAACAATGGGGCTACTGGCTGAGATCATAAATTCACGGTAATTTTTCTGACTAACAGTGCTTAGGAAGCACTTGCATCTATATGATATCACTGCATATTTTAGCAATTCACTATCATGCGTTCATTAACCAGTGATATTCTTTATTTCTTGCACCTTGTGAAAGCATTCATCTAGAATAGTACCCGAGGGCATTTAGTCTAGCTGTATTGTACTCTGCAAAACAGCTTCTCCCTAAGGATGAGGGGTCTTGCTACCCTAAACACAAACAAGCAGAGAAGTGTGTATCCATTTAATGCTACAAAATTATTTTGGAAAGTTATTAAAGTTTTTACTATTGTACCATGGATGCTCTGTGCATTTTACTCTTTGGCAACACTTCTTTCAAATCTCGAGCACAGATTAATAATTTTCTGAAGGAGCCTTTCTTGATAGCAAGATGGGACAGTAATCTTTTAGTTTTGAATTATGCAGCCTGAATCTGAATTATTTGTAGCTACCATAGCTATGAATTATTTGTATTTCTTTCAGCAATATCTTTGTTTTGTGCAGGCTTTTTACCACAGTCAGGGATTCTCTTGGGTTGACATATGATGTATCGTTTGAGTTAAGCCTGTTTGATAGGCTTAAGCTTGGATGGTATGTGGTATCAGTAACATCAACTCCAGGCAAGGTGGGGTTCATTTCCCTATATTTTCATCTAATAATCTATTTGTCTGTTCTGACTTATTCACTAGCTTTGGCTCTATTGACATGCAGGTACATAAAGCGGTTGATGCATGCAAAAGTGTTCTTAGAGGGTTGCATAGCAACAAGGTTGCCCAGAGAGAGTTGGACAGGGTTAGAAATTATACTACTTGAATAATCTTTTTGTTTTCTGTGATCAACAGCATTTAGCTTGGGACATAGGATTCTAATCCATTGAAGCAAACATGTTTAATGGAAATGATGAAAAACTTTTCCAGATGTTTGTTGTTGTTACCCTTCTTAACAGCTTTTGCTTTAATTAACTTGTCAGCTGGGTTTTATTTTTCCTTCTTTTTTCTTATTAGGGAATATCTAATTGTATAATGCGGTGGGGTTATCTTTTATATATGCTTGTATCTTATGTTTTTATGGATGCGTACATTTCTTTTTAACACTTAGCAATTACAGGCAAAACGGACACTGCTAATGAGACATGAAACTGAGATTAAGTCCAATGCCTACTGGCTTGGATTGCTTGCTCATTTGCAAGCCTCTTCTGTTCCGAGAAAGGTAAAAAAGAATATCTTTGAAGCTTCATTTTCCATCCTTCAGTTCTTGTCTTCTAACTAGAGAAAGTATCGACTGCATATGACCTGTTCTATTCGGTTTTGGGGTTCAGGACGTCTCATGCATTAAAGATCTCACTTCACTATATGAAGCAGCAACTATTGAGGACATATACGTTGCATATGAACAGTTGAAAGTAGATGAGGATTCTCTGTATTCATGCATTGGGGTTGCTGGGGCACAAGCTGGAGAGGAGATTAATGGTAAGTAACCATAGTCCGCTGTCAAATGTTTCCTCATATCTAAAGTGTATTAGCACATTAATTCATATTTTAGCTGTTATCTCATTTTTCTTGGACATTCTGCACGAGGAACATCATGTCTTGTTTTTCCATTTCATTTTTGGCTTTTCAGTGGCATATTTTCTATGAAATGCTTGCATCTGTCTCCTTTTCTTTTTCTTTTTTTCCCTCCTTTTTCTCTTAACACCTTTTGCTTCATTTATTTAAGATCTTTTCTTAAATTTCTTAAATTGTTCTCCCATCTGATTAACTCATACTTTGCAGCTTTAGAAGAGGAAGAAACAGATGATGATTTTCAGGGAGTCATACCTGTGGGACGTGGTTTGTCTACAATGACACGGCCAACCACTTGATCTTCCTCGATCTAACATGATTGACAGCAGTGAAATCATTTTCACTTAGTGTTGGAAGGTATGTTTCTTATTGGCATTAAATCTTATATGAATTATTTTATACAACAAGGCCTGTTGCGAACAGATATAGCAAGTTGCTTCTCTATGTGGCTTTGGCATATGCAATGAAATTAATAATTTTGGTTCAAAGATCTGTCTGGAAATTCCTTGAAACATGCCAAGGCAGATGCACGTGTATCATAATTGAGATTTTTCATTGATTGAAATGGGAGATAAGAACCTTGTGTTATTTTTTTTTCCTCTAGAGTCCTGAAATATGATTCTCCTTGTGTGGAGTATGTGGGTTGATGTTGATCCACTTTGTTATTGACCACCAGCTCTCTTTACTAGAAGATCATGTTATTAAGGGTTTTCATTTCTGTTAATCATTAGGTCATATGTTAGAATTAGTGGAGCAAAGTTGGATGTAAGGGTTCTGATTCATTTGTCACAGGAGCTGGCAAAAAAGTTTGGATTTCTAGATGGTGGTTTACCATTATCAGGACTCTTTCTGAGACACGCCCGTCTACCTGCCGCCTACATACACTGTTAAGATCTGTAGCTCACTTGCACCCATTCCCACTCACCTGTTCACCTCCACTTAACATATGCATCATGTTCAGGCCCCAGTGATTAACGGAGATGGTCTTTAAGGGTAAAGGTACGGCTAACTCTAGCATGAAACAAAATTGACAATGAGAAAGAGAGTTGATTAGGATCTGAGCTGGAGAGTGAGGGGAAGGATGTCAGGAGAGGTAGGAGGGTTTGTACCACTCTGCACGCCTGTTTGATGAAGTTTCAAGTTCTCGTCATGTTGCTCATGCAGTTTATTTAAACTGTATTAGAATTTCCAACATCAGAGGTCCATGGTTCAATAAAAGAATAGGATGCTGTATTTCTTATTTCCTGCATGTTAACAAGAAGTCGAATAATTTCTGCAGGACTGCGGGAAGCTCTCCACCTGATTCGAAGGTCACATGTCTGCCGATCGACAATCGGGGCTGTCCCATAAAGCTTCACCTTAGAATTCAGCAAAGTCCAAGGCGTGGAACCCGCACATCAAAGTGGTTCAAATATATATCAAATCAAATGCCCAGCAAAAGCAGTTGTGGAATTCCACTAGCTGATAAGGTTATTTTGATTACTAACAACTTAAATCATTGGGATACCAGAAATTGGACAGATAGTGTAGACTGTGTACAGCTGCCGTTCTTGGTCATTGGCCACTTGAATCTATGATAGTTTACAGCATACAGCGGTGCCAATTATTTCTAATGTAAATCAACAAATTGTGTGCACTTGATGGTATTTATACTGCATTAGAGAAATAAAAATCTTGGTGCTCGAGCTAAGTTTCTCATGTGTCTGCAAATCATGCACGCCATTTTTGTTTGCCGATGCAAGGGCATTTGACATTAGAGGTTGGGTAGATTATGGCTTTTTGATTCTTTGGGAACGAACGGTGAAGATTTCTTTTGGTATTTGTAGTCAACGACATTCATTCAATTCAGTGCCTACAACAGATCTAGAACTTTTTCAATGGCGAAACCCTAGAAGATAGCTTAGAAAGAAAATGTGAGGAGCACGTATTGTGAATCAAATTCTTGTGTATCAAAGGGTAAAAATGTTTTCCAAATCATTTTGGTATGGTTTGAAGGGTTTTCAGTAGGCAGTATTGTGGGTGATCGGGAGAGAACTTGACATAATAGCTCAAGAGAATAGTCTCAAGGAGAAGTCAGTCTTGGAGAAATTGGATATAATTCTTTTAATCATTATAAATTTCTTGTTTGAAATAAATATTGAAAATTGCTCGATGGATAATACTCTCTAATCAACCCTTCCTTGTAAATAGTTTTCATTTATGAAAAAATATTTCAGCCATTTGAAGGAGAAAGAGGTATTTTCGATGAAACTTTGGCAATTTTATGTTCTACTTTGGCCAACGCAATAACAATCATCATCTTCTCCAATGGTGTATATATCTGGGGTACAAAAGAAAACTTTTGTGATATTTTATTAAATATAGAATAATTTTTTATTAAATATTTGAATTTTAAAACAGCTCCTGTAATCTTATCATATTTAAAAGAATTATAATTCATTTTAAATTATTATTGTTATTATTATTATAGATTGACACAGTCTTCTGCTGCTGCTAATCCAAAACTTTTCATTGGAAAGAACGGCAAAAGTCACCATCAAAGCACGTATACGGCCAGCTGGTGATACTCACACAATCCACAACACAACAACGCAGCAAAGCCCGAGACGATAAGAATACACACAGTGCACTTTCTTCGTCCCTCCCATCAATCCAAAACCAACCCATAAAAACACAGTACCCACTATTTCGAAGCCACGAAAATTCACCGAATAAAAAAAAAAACTTGGTGTTCTGAGTATTTGAGTATAGGTTAGGCAAAAAGCGATACCACGTACAAACACCCCTAGATTTATGAGAAAAGCAGGATCCCATAAAAAACTCACACTGCCCTTCTGTCGTTTCTCCTGATTCCTCTGGCTCATGCATCTAATTTAAATTACGCGGCACGCCGTTGGTGCATGCGCCGCTACATCACCACACCACCTTAATTTGCGTGTCACCCTATCTCCATCATCCCCACTGCAAAATCATTGCTACATGCCACACACACACACCCCATCCATCCCTTCACTCCTCCTCTATATATAGCTCATCTGGTACTCACCTTCTCATCAAACACAAATACAGAAAAGAGGAAGAGTATATATATACACGGTACCAGCCATGGCAAAACTTATGAAGTCTTCAGTTCCCTTCTTGGTGTGTTTTCTTGTTCTCTCCACGCTTCTTGTGTCGGGAGTGAGTGGTTATAGAGGAGGAATGGTGGGGGGGAGATCCGAGGTGAGTGACGTGAAGACTAACAAGCAGGTACAGGAGCTGGGGAGGTTCTCCGTGAAGGAGTTCAACAGCCACAGAAGCCTGTACTGGAAGGGTGGTGGAGTTGGAAAACTGATGTTTTCTGAGGTGGTGGAGGCACACAAGCAGGTGGTTTCTGGGCTCAAGTATTATTTAAATATTGTGGCCACCACACAGAATGGAGAGAAGAGAATGTTTGATTCGGTAGTTGTGGTCCAGCCTGGGCTTCGAACCACGGAGTTGCTTACCTTTGAGCCTTCAGCTAAATTGATGGTTAGAAAATGAGAATTGTCATTTAGGGTTTGATTGGTTTATGAAATCCATACTAAGATAATTAAATTAAGTTTTGGCGGTGTTCTATGAACATGAGTTAAGAGTACGTACTCTCTTTTATTTTTGTTTTACGAGGCTGTAATAACCATGTTTATATGTGTCGGAGCACATGTATAATCTCTATGAAAATAAAAAAAAATAAAAATAAAAATCTTTATGCCCTAATGTATAAGTGAAACTTGGGAGGTTATCTGTCGATCGTCTGCTCCCCCTTATTATTAATCAACCAACTTGTTGCAAGCTGCTAGTTTTTCAGAGAATTTCCTTACGTTTTAAGCTACAATGCATGGCTATATAATAAATCTCCTGTTTAATTAACCATGCATAGCATAGATCAACAAATCACGTAACTATTATCAATTATTGCTCTAATACGGAAATAATGATCTGTTTTATGTGGATTTAACCCAAATCTCTGCTAGCCAATTTAAAATAAAATATTTAATATATAATAATCATTATTTATTCAAATAATTTAATTAGAAGACTGCTATAAAAATGAGAAAATCACATCAAATATATTTTAAAATTTGGGTTTTAACTTGAAATCTTAATTTGAAGACATAAGTTGTCAATTGGTCTTGTTTTATTTGATACCAAAGACTTGACAAAGATGAATACTGATTGACATGCAAATTACAATCTTACACTCCTTGACGGTATGTTGAGAGTACGATCAAGTTCACATGATATTTTGTCATATCAGTGGTGAAGGACAAGATGGTTCTCTAAACATGTTTGCTTCTTCTATCCACCGACGAGGTTTGAAGAAAATCTAAAAAACAATCAACATGCTGATGGATGAATTGAGAGATTGAGATGTTGGATTCGGATTGCATGAACACTTATAAAATTATTTCTTTTTATTGAGTTTATGAGACTTTTCAATTCTTAAATTTGCAAATTAGCATTAGTGTTGGAGGAAGATTGCAAGGTTGTGTATGGTATCTTACAATAATAATAAATAAAAATGATAAAAGGCAAGAGATATGGTAAAGGAATTTGTGTGCAAAAATGAATTGACCCCCCCTAACTGGTGTTTAATAAGGGGTTTTTATACCCTGATATAATTTAGAAGTAATTATGTGAGATAATAACCTCTAATGGACATTGATGTTTCGTTTGAAGTAAAAGATCCTCTTATATCAATTGCCCAATGAGCTCAAACGAGTCCAACATGACAACCACCAAAGGTTGTGCATTCAATGTATATACATTTTGTCTTTGTAGTAAGTAGAGAGTAAACCAAGTTTGATCAAGGGTGGTGCATCATGGGTGTAATAGTTAGATTTGGGGGCATAAGTCTTGTCTAGAAGGACATGTGGTTGGTCCACTAACAAGGGGATAAAAAGTCAGTTCATCAAGGAATGAATATGGGTCTGGACTTGTTAAGGGGAGACATGCGATCATTCCTATTGGGAGAGGAACATGCAAATGGTCTCGTTAAGGAGGAAACACACAAGTGGTCTTTTTGAAGGGGGGTAAAAGGTCAGTCTAGGGAGATGTATGACTTGTCTAGAGGATATGAAGTCAACCACTAGGTGGACATAAGGTTAGCCTACCAATAAAAGAGATGCGTTGTCAGTTCTATAAAAAAAGGACATGCATTTAGGTATCTAATAATCTAGGCATCCAATCAGATGCCTCTACCTCAAAGTGAGGTTCACTTACTTTGAGATATAATGATTTTCTTAACATATATGATCTGGGTGTATCAGGTTTTTGGGGATATGAGTTATCATATACAAACTAACTGGTTATTTTGTTTGATCAACCAAGGTGTTTTCAAAAATGGTTAGCGAGTTATTTGGGTTGACTTTAAAATTTTGTAATGTTAACTTTTTATACTAGGTGATGTGGTTCCCTTATACTTGGGTATGGTGTAACTACACACCCATGAAGAAGTGTTTTCTTTATATCTAGGCAAGGTGGGTGCCTTTATTCCTTCAGCAAGGTGGGTTCGTGAACCAAAGGATGAATGCCTTTATACCCGAGCAAGATAGTTGGTTTGAACAACTCATAAAGAATAACACATGTAAAAGCATTCTTGTACCTGAGGGGAGGATGTCATTGTACTCAGACAAAGTTATCTGTATACCCGGGGTGAATAATGCTTTAAGTTTGGGTTAGGTTATCCTTGTACCCAAATGGAGATCTAAGTGGACATTATATTGTGCGTAGGAGGAGAAGTTTCACCGAGATCCTTTTTGTTAGGGGTGGAGAATGTCTTTTTTCTTGGAAAAAGTTATCTTGTACTCGCGATAAGTGTTGCCCTAACTCAAATGGAGATTCCTTCCTCATCTTGCTCTAGCTAAATTATCCCTTCATGATTTATTTTGAAAATGTTATTGTATTTAGGTTCGGTGTTGTCTTAAGCACAAATGGAGAATGACAAAAAAATATGTCGGGCGGAGAAAAAAAAACTCTTGCCTAAGGTGGAGAAAATGTCATGGAAGATATTTTATAAAGATCATTGTATAAAGATTTTTTTTAAAATATTGTACTAAGTGATTAACCATGGTAGTGATTAACCATGAAAATCATCATATAATGTCTATTTCATTAAGACTACACATGACAATTCATCATGGAGATTTTTATGGAGATCACTCATAGAGATTATTATGGATACTTCTCTTGTAGACCATTATAAAGATTTCTCATAAAGTCTATACTTGGCGATTCATCATAAAAATCGGGTTATACCCGGGATGAGATGTTTTCTCATTTAAGATGGAGAGTTATATAGAGAAAATCTCATAAAAAGCACATGTAGATAATAACAAATGAAAAATAATGTAATAGAGAATAACTCATGGAAAATAATACATGGAGAACAATGTATAAACAATATTTCATGAAGAAAATCTTATGAAGAACATAAAAGAAGAAAAAATTCATAGAGATTATCATACGAAGACAATTTCTTAAAGAATAACATATGGTGATAATTTTATAGAAATAGTTTTCAAGTAAGAAGCATAACTTTCTCCATAAGATCAGGCCATGGACCCTATTTATCAAGCTCTTAGTAGCGACTGGTTCTAGAAAAACCTTTACCTTATTCAACATCTCTTCATCGAGTCTTTTTAAGTGGGTCCTCATGCCCTTATTATCCTACTAAATGATGACAAACAACTCAATAGAGCATTTTTAGATAAGATACTCATTGTAAAATAGGATATAATATTTACACAAAGTTTCTTAAAGCCAAGAATGGATTCGAGATCTAAATTATGATACCATGTTTAGACTAACCCTTTGAATACAATGTGGAGAATTTTTCACATGGTGTCTTTGACTTACATGATGAACTCTAGACTCCCATGTATGTTTTGCACATACTCTCTCAAGTCTATAAACTTATAGTAGTTTTTTACGTTCATTTGGGTGGAGATGACGTTTTTTATAAGACGAGTGTCTAACACCTGTTTGGTTAATGGAGAACCCCTAACTTGGTAAAGGTTATATATCTCCATATTAAAAAACCTATTTTGAAGAGTCAAGGTTGCCCACTATTCTCGTGTGATGTGATCGTTCTTACTTGTTGGATTAGATGATGGAGATTTTGAGAAGTTTGAGCACTTATGATGGGAAGGCTTGTAACCCTTTCATGTCCTCTAGTTTTTAGGTTGTTAAAAGAGGGAGATGAATTGATTTTTTTTCAAGATCCCTACAAACGTTGTCATTGATGGTTAAAAAACTCCAAAATATCAATGTTTTTCCGAGGCTAGTGGATGGATTGAGAGATAGAAGCTACTAGACTTGGGTTTCATGAACACCTACAAAATAAAAATCCCTTGTTAGGTTCAAAGAACCTTCTAGTACTTAGGTTAGCACTCGAGTAGAAGGACTATTACCTTGAAAGCTTGTATAAAGCATCTTGTGAGAATAATAAATGGAGATGATAAGTGTAAGATATGTGAATGAATGTTTTTGTGTATAAAAACTAACGAAACCCTTTTATCCAGTACTTACTTTATATGAGGTTTTCATTCCCATGAAACATACCAACTTGTATTGAAAAAGGACACAGTGATGAAACAATGTATAATAAGGGCAACTATATGGGATATAGCCTTTAATGGGTGGTGGTGTAAGGTAGAAAACCTTGTCATGTCAATGCTTTCTAAGTTCAAACGAGTCTAACATAACAGCTATAATTGCATGGACCCAAATGTTATAGGAGGATTTACGAGTGTGTGTATATATATATATATATATATAGTAGTTGGATTAAAGGGTATAAAGCTTGTATAAACGGATGTATGGTTAGTCCATTAAAGAGGGGATGCAGAGTTGGTCTACCATGAAAGGGACAAGTGGTTGGTCTTGTTATGAAGAGGACGCCTAGTTCGATCCCATTAAAGAGGACACATAGCTATAAAGTTAGTTCAGAGAGATGTGTAGTCAAACCAGAAAAACACATGATGGGTCCAATAAGAAGGTTAGTAAAAAAAAAAGGAAAAAAAAAGGGATGTGTGGTTGGTC
>Ga0307515_10005516_pt1 | contig 25611 bp, 23 predicted proteins | sample 17_EM_MG_FD_194513 | JGI IMG/M metagenome (GOLD analysis project Ga0307515, IMG submission 194513) | Populus trichocarpa ectomycorrhiza microbial communities from riparian zone in the Pacific Northwest, United States - 17_EM | ecosystem: Host-associated > Plants > Roots > Unclassified | place... | reverse complement strand
GAAGTAGCGGTGGCGGCCTTTTTGGACCGCCGTATCCGCTTCGATCAGATTCATCATGTCAATCTTGCAACTTTGGAGGAGGTACAGCCCTCCAAGCCCGGCACACTGGACGATCTGCTCGCTATCGACGCGTTGGCGCGTGCGTCGGCCGAGCAGGCGGTAGCCCGTGCCAGGATGTAGATGATGCAGAAAGGACGACCCTGATGTTGACCCTCGTGGCTTTTGTGGTGGCACTGGCCTTGCTGATCGCGGTGCATGAATATGGGCACTACCGCGTGGCTGTGGCCTGCGGCGTGAAGGTGCTGCGGTTCTCTGTCGGTTTCGGCAAGGTGTTGTGGCGCTGGCAGCCTAAGAATTCGCCCACCGAATTCGTGATCGGCGCGTTCCCGCTCGGCGGCTATGTGAAGATGCTCGACGAACGCGAGGCGCCGGTCGCGCCCGAAGAGCGGCATCTGGCTTTCAACACCCAGCCCTTGAGCTCGCGCGCCGCCATCGTCGCCGCCGGGCCGATCGCCAACCTGCTGCTGGCCACCTTGCTCTATGCCATGGTCAACTGGGGCGGTGTGGACGAGCCGCGCGCCATCCTGGCCAGCCCGGTGGCGGGTTCGGTGGCCGAGAAGGCTGGCCTGGCCGGTGGCGAAACCGTGCTGCGCGCCGGCTGGGACGGTGAGTCGCTCTCTGCCACACGCTCTTTCGAAGATCTGCGCTGGCTGCTCACCCGCGGCGCGCTGGACGGCAAGGACGTGCGCCTCGAGGTGGCGGACTCGCCGCAAGGCCGGGTGCATGAAGTGATGCTGCCGCTGGGCGACGTGGAGGCCAGCGAGGCCGATGCCCAGTTGTACCGCCGCATCGGCATCCTCGGGCCCTGGACCCAGCCCCTGATCGGCGAGGTGATGGCCGATGGCGCCGCGGCGCGCGAAGGTTTGCAGGCCGGCGATGTGGTGGAGCGCATCGGCGCCACCCGCATCGTCGACGGGCAGCAACTGCGCGAAGCCATCCGCGCCTCGGTGCGCGGCAACCAGCCGCTGGAGCAGGTGTGGACCGTACGGCGCAACGGCGCCCAGGCCGAACTCAATGTGAGCCCCGACGTCAAGCAGGACGGCGCTACTGTCTTCGGCCGCATCGGGGCCTATGTGGGTGCGCCGCCGGAGATGGTGACCATCGACTACGGCTTCTTCGACGGCCTGTGGCAGGGCGCGGTGCGCACCTGGGAGGTTTCGGTGCTGACCTTGCGCATGATGGGCAAGATGGTCATCGGCGAGGCCTCGCTGAAAAACCTGAGCGGGCCGCTGACGATTGCAGACTTCGCCGGCAAATCGGCCAGCCTCGGCCTGTCGCAGTACCTGGTGTTCCTGGCCCTGATCAGCGTGAGCCTTGGGGTGCTGAACCTGTTGCCGCTGCCCGTTTTGGACGGTGGGCACCTGATGTATTATCTTTGGGAGGCGGTGACAGGCAAAAGCGTGTCCGACGCTTGGATGGAGCGGATGCAGCGCGGTGGCGTTGCCGTGCTGTTGGTGATGATGTCCATTGCGCTTTTTAACGACGTGACCCGTATCTTTGGCTAACCGTGACCACGCATGACCACGCGTGATCACGCATTGGCCAACGGGTTTGCAAACCACTATTCATGAATAATCATTTCCGTAGTTTTCGCGTGCGTGCATTGAGCGCCGCAGTGGCCCTGCTTTTTGTGGCCAACACCGCCTGGGCGGTCGACCCGTTCGCCGTGCGCGACATCCGCATCGAAGGCCTGCAGCGTGTCGAACCCGGCACGGTCTTCGCTTCGCTGCCGTTCCGCGTGGGCGACACCTACAACGACGACCAGGGCTCCGCGGCGATCCGTGCGCTGTTCGCGCTCGGTTTATTCAAGGACGTGCGCCTCGAAATCAGCGGCGATGTGCTGGTGGTGGTGGTCGAAGAGCGACCGACCGTAGCCGACGTCGAATTCGTCGGCGCCAAGGAATTCGACAAGGACGTGCTCAAGAAGTCGATGCGCGAAGTCGGCCTGACCGAGGGCAGGCCCTACGACAAGGCCTTGACCGACCGCGCCGAGCAGGAGCTCAAGCGCCAGTACATCAACAAGAGCATGTACAGCGCCGAGGTCGTCACCACAGTGACGCCGATCGAACGCAACCGCGTCAACCTGAGCTTCAACATCACCGAAGGCGAACCGGCCAAGATCAAGGAAATTCACGTCGTCGGCAACAAGGCCTTCAGCGAATCCACGCTGCGCGGCCTGTTCGAACTCGACACCGGCGGCTGGCTCAGCTGGTACACCAAGTCTGACCGGTATTCGCGTGCCAAGCTCAACGCCGACATCGAAACGCTGCGTTCGTATTACCTCTCGCGCGGTTATCTCGAGTTCCGGGTGGATTCCACCCAGGTTGCCATCTCTCCGGACAAGCAGGACATCTCGATCACGCTGAACGTGACCGAGGGCGAGCGCTTCGTGGTGTCCAGCGTCAAGCTCGAAGGCAACTATCTTGGCAAGGAAGACGAATTCAAGTCGCTGGTCACCATCAAGCCGGGCGAGCCCTACAACGCCGACCGCGTGACCGAAACCACCAAGGCCTTCAAGGACAACTTCGGCAGCTTCGGTTTCGCCTTCGCCACGGTTGAAGCGCGGCCCGACATCGACCGCGCCACCAACCAGGTCGCCTTGGTGCTGCAGGCCGAACCCTCGCGCCGTGCCTATGTGCGCCGCGTGAACGTGGCCGGCAACAGCCGTACCCGCGACGAAGTGATCCGCCGCGAGTTCCGCCAGTTCGAATCGTCCTGGTACGACGGCGACAAGATCAAGCTGTCGCGCGACCGCGTCGACCGGCTTGGCTACTTCAAGGAAGTCAACGTCGAAACCCAGGAAGTGCCGGGCGCGCCCGATCAGGTCGACGTGCAGATGAACGTCGAGGAAAAACCCACCGGCAGCCTGCAACTCGGCGCCGGCTTCTCCAGCTCCGAGAAGCTGTCGTTGTCGTTCAGCATCAAGCAGGAAAACGCGTTTGGCTCCGGCAACTACCTCGGCCTCGAAGTCAACACCAGCAAGTACAACCGTGCGATCGTGTTGAGCACGGTCGACCCGTACTTCACCACCGATGGCATTTCGCGCACCATCGACGTGTTCCACAAGTCTTCGCGGCCCTATAACGACCAGGGCGGCAACTACCAGTTGGTCACCAATGGTGCGGGCATGCGTTTCGGCGTTCCGTTCAGCGAGATCGACACGATTTATTTCGGCGCCACGCTGGAGAGCACCACGATCAAGCCGGGCACCAACATTCCGGCGGCCTACCTGGCCTATGCCGAAGAGTTCGGCTACACCAGCGCGTCGCTTCCGTTCACCGTGGGCTGGTCGCGCGACAACCGCGACAGCACGCTGGCGCCGTCGAGCGGCCGGTACCAAAACTTCAACAGCGCCTTGGCCCTGATCGGCGACGCGCGGTACATCCGCAGCAACTATCAATTCCAGCAGTATGTGCCGCTGAGCAAGCAGTACACACTGGCCTTCAATAGCGAGCTCGGCTGGGGCAAGGGGTTGAGCGGACAGCCTTTCCCGGTGTTCAAGAACTTCTACGGCGGCGGCCTGGGTTCGGTACGCGGCTTCGAGCAGGGCACACTCGGCCCGCGCGACGTGACCGGGGCTTCCATTGGGGGTTCGAAGAAGGTCAATATGAATCTGGAGCTGATGACGCCGTTCCCCGGTGCCGGCAATGACCGCACGCTGCGCCTGTTCGGTTTCTTCGATGCCGGCAACGTATACGGCGACAGCGACAAGATAAGGCTCAACGAGATGCGGGCATCCACCGGTATCGGCTTGAGCTGGATCTCGCCGGTTGGTCCCTTGCGCCTCGCTTATGCAATGCCGGTCAAGAAATTCGCTGGCGATAGAATCCAAAAACTGCAATTCCAAATAGGTACGTCTTTCTAATGAAGAATTTTTTACGCCAGAGCTGGACGGCCGTCCTTGTGGGCGCCATGGCGCTGTCGATGCATGCCAACGCGCAGACGGAAGACTTTCGTGTCGGTTTCGTCAGCACCGACCGCATCTTCCGCGAGTCCAACGCTGCCAAGGCCGCGCAGGTCAAGCTGGAGCAGGAGTTTTCCAAGCGCGAAAAAGAGCTGAACGACATCGGTACCACGCTCAAGACGGCTTCCGACAAGTTCGAACGCGAAGCGCCTACCCTGGCCGAGAGCCAGCGCACCGCGCGCCAGAAGCAACTGGTCGACCAGGACCGCGACTTCCAGCGCAAGCGCCGTGAATTCCAGGAAGACCTGAACACACGCAAGAACGAAGAACTACAGCAAGTGCTGGAGAAGGCCAACCGGGTGATCAAACAGGTGGCCGAAGCCGAAAAGTACGACGCTGTGCTGCAGGAAGCCGTCTACATCAACCCCAAGCACGACATCACCGACAAGGTCATCAAGGCCTTGAACGCCACCAGCGGTACCAAGTGATCCGGCCCTGGCTGGAGGACACAGCATGGCCTTGTATCTGAGTGAAATTGTCGAGGCGCTGGGCGGGGAGCTGCATGGCAACCCCGGCCTGCTGATCAAGGGGCTTGCGCCTCTTGAATCAGCCGGGAGCGGCGAATTGGCGTTCTTAAGCAATCCCAAGTACCGGCAACAACTGGCCGCCTCCCAGGCGGCCTGTGTCATTGTGGGGACTGCGATGAAGGACGCGGCGTTGGTCCGTGGTGCCAGTGAAGGCGCCTGCATCGTCACCCCCGACCCCTACCTTTATTTTGCGCGGCTCACGCAGTTGTGGCGGCGTACCAGCGGCCGCGCGCCGAAGGCTGGCATCCACCCCAGCGCGGTGGTCGACCCGGAAGCCATCGTCGACCCCACGGCGTCCATTGGCCCACTGTGTGTGGTCGAGCGTGGTGCGCGCATCGGTGCCCACACGGTGCTGAAGTCGCGGGTGACGGTGAGTGAAGATTGCCGCATCGGCGCGCGCTGCCTGCTGCATCCGGGTGTGGTGATCGGTGCCGACGGCTTCGGCTTCGCGCCGAACGCCGGCACCTGGGAAAAGATCGAGCAGCTCGGTGCGGTGTCCATCGGTGACGACGTGGAGATCGGTGCCAACACCTGCATCGACCGCGGCGCCTTGCAGGACACCGTGATCGAAGATGGCGTGAAGCTCGACAACCTGATCCAGATCGGCCACAACGTGCGCATCGGCCGGCACAGCGCGCTGGCCGGCTGCTCGGCCGTGGCCGGCAGCGCCACCATCGGTGCGCATTGCACGGTGGGGGGCGCCGGCATGGTGCTGGGCCATCTTACGCTGGCCGACCACGTGCATATCTCGGCGGCGTCGCTGGCGACCCGCTCCCTGCTCAAGCCAGGCCAGTACAGTGGCGTGTTTCCCATCGACGACAATGCGAACTGGGAAAAGAATGCAGCCACGCTCAAGCAGCTGCATACCTTGCGCGATCGCCTCCGAGCGCTCGAAAAATCGAACGAACAACGCCTTTCAGAACCATGATGGACATCCACACAATCCTCAAGCAACTGCCGCACCGCTACCCGTTCCTGCTGGTGGACCGGGTGCTCGATCTCGAAAAAGGCAAAAGCATCCGGGCGTTGAAGAACGTGACCATGAACGAGCCATTCTTCCAAGGCCATTTCCCAAGCCGCCCGGTGATGCCCGGTGTGTTGATGCTCGAAGCCCTGGCCCAGACCGCGGCCCTGCTGGCCTTCCATGCGCTCGACGCCTCGCCCTGCGGCAACACCGTGTATTACTTCGCCGGCATCGATGGCGTGCGCTTCAAGCGCCCGGTCGAGCCTGGCGACCAACTGATCCTGGAGGCCGAACTGCTGCGCATGAAGGCCGGTATCTTCCGCTTCAAGACGCGTGCCCTGGTGGGTGAGGAAGTGGCGGTCGAAGTCGAGCAGTTGACCTGCGCCATGCGCACCATCGCCTGAGGTCGCGGAGTGAGCAACGCCCGGCCGCCCGAAGGTGCTCAGCACCGCAGCCCGCAGGGCGAAGGTACCCCAATGAATAACATCCACGCGACCGCCGTCGTTGACCCTGGTGCCGGGCTGGATACTTCGGTCGAAGTCGGCCCGTATACGGTGATTGGCCCGCATGTGCGGATCGGCGCAGGCACCACCATCGGCGCCCACTGCGTGATCGAGGGCCACACCACCATCGGCCGCGACAACCGCATCTTTCAGTTCAATTCACTCGGTGCCGTGCCGCAGGACAAGAAGTACGCCGGTGAACCCACCGAGCTGGTGATCGGCGACCGCAACACCATCCGCGAGTTCTGCACCTTCAATCTCGGCACGGTGCAGGACGCCGGCGCCACGCGCCTGGGCGACGACAACTGGATCATGGCCTACGTGCACATCGCGCACGACTGCCAACTGGGCAACCAGATCACCATGGCCAACAACACCACGCTGGCCGGTCACGTGCAGGTGGGCGACTGGGCCACCATCGGCGGCCTGACCGGCGTGCTGCAGCGCATGCGCATCGGCGCGCATGCCATGGTCGGCTTTGCCAGCCACGTGGGCAAGGACGTGCCGCCGTTCATGGTGGTGGACGGCAACCCGCTGACGGTGCGCGCCGTGAATCTCGTCGGCCTGCGCCGGCGCGATTTTTCCGCCGAGCGCCTCACGGCGATCCGCGAGATGCACAAGCTGATCTACCGCCAGGGCAAGACGCTCGACGAGGCGCGGGCGGCCATCGTGGCCCTGGGGGCGGCCGTGCCAGAGGCCGCGGCCGACGTGGCCCTGATGGACAACTTCCTCGCAAGCTCCGTCAGCGGCATCGCGCGCTGATGGGGCAGGCCAAGCTGTCCCCTCGGCTCGGCATGGTGGCCGGGGAGGCTTCCGGCGACCTGTTGGCAGGCCTGGTGCTCGACGGCATGCGCGCGCGCTGGCCGGAGCTGCAGGCCAGCGGCATCGGTGGCCCGCAGATGGGACGGCGTGGTTTCAAGGCCTTGTGGCCCAGCGACAAACTTGCCGTGCACGGCTACAGCATGGAAGTGGTGCGCCGCCTGCGTGAACTGTTCGCCATCCGCAAGCAACTGCGTGAGCGTTTCCTGCGGGAGCGGCCCGACGTGTTCATCGGCGTCGATGCGCCCGATTTCAATCTCGGCCTGGAGACGGCGCTGAAGGCGCAGCACATTCCCACGGTGCATTTCGTCTGCCCGTCGATCTGGGCCTGGCGTGCCGATCGCGTCGAAAAGATCCGCCGCGCCGCCGACCATGTGCTGTGCATCTTTCCCTTCGAGCCGGCGCTGCTCGCCGAACACGGCATTGCCGCCACCTATGTGGGCCATCCGCTGGCCAACGTGATCCCGCTGGTGCCCGACAAGGCTGCTGCGCGCCGGCAACTCGGCCTGGCCGAGGACGCGCCGGTGGTTGCCATATTGCCGGGCAGCCGCAAGTCCGAAGTACGCTACCTGGCGGCGCGGTTTTTTACGGCGGCAGCCGAGATGCACAAGCTGCGGCCAGGCGTCCAGTTCGTGGTGCCGGCCGTGCCCAACCTGCGTGCCGAGATCGACGCCATCGCGGCGGCCTGTGGCATGGCCGGGCGCATCCAGATCGTGGCCGGCCAGTCGCACACCGTGCTGGCCGCCTGCGACGTGACCCTCATCGCCAGCGGCACGGCCACGCTCGAGGCGGCGCTGTTCAAGAGGCCGATGGTCATCGCCTACAACATGCATTGGCTGTCGTGGCGGCTCATGCGGCGTAAGCAGTTGCAGCCCTGGGTTGGTCTGCCGAACATCCTGTGCCGCGACTTCGTCGTGCCCGAATTGCTGCAGGACGCCGCCACGCCTGAGTCCCTGGCCGGCGCGGTGCTGCAATGGCTGGACGACCAGGCTGCCGGCTCTGCGAAAATCGGCGCCCTTGAAGTCCGTTTCACCGCGCTGCACCATGATCTGCAGCGCGACACCGCCACGCTTGCAACCGATGCCATCCAGAAAATCATCAACCGCGCCTAAACAAGCCGCGCTGTCCTGGTTCACGCCCGGCCTGATGGCTGGTGTGGACGAGGCTGGCCGCGGACCCCTGGCCGGGCCGGTGATGGCCGCGGCGGTGATCCTGGACGACCTCAATCCCATCCACGGCCTGGCCGATTCCAAGAAGCTCAGCGCGGCGCGGCGCGAAGTCCTGTACGACGAAATCCGCGCCAAGGCACTGTGCTGCTCGGTGGCGCATGCCACGGTGGAAGAGATCGATACGCTCAACATCCTGCAGGCCACCATGCTGGCCATGCGCCGCGCGGTCGAAGGCTTGCGTCTCACGCCGGCGCGGGTGCTGGTGGACGGCAACCGCTTGCCGACGCTCAAGGTCATGGCCGAGGCCATCGTCAAGGGCGATGCGCTGGTACCGGCGATTTCGGCGGCCTCGATCCTGGCCAAGGTGACGCGCGACCGCTGGTGCGACGAGGTCCACGCCGAATACCCGCATTACGGTTTTGCCACGCACAAGGGTTACGGCACGGCAGCGCACCTCGACGCCTTGAAGGCGCATGGCGCCTGCCCGCTGCACCGGCGCAGCTTCAGTCCGGTCACCGAGGCCTTGGCCCTGGGCGCCAGGCCGTCCGCCGCCATGCCGGCTCTGGAAGCCCTGCGGTGACGGCAGCCGCGGTCACGCACATCACCTCGCGCGACAACCCGTTGCTGAAGGAACTGCGCAAGTTGTCGCAGGACAGCACGGCCTACCGCAAGCAGGGCCGTGTCTGGCTCGAAGGAGACCACCTGTGCCGTGCCGCGCTGGCGCGTGGCAAGCGGCCATCCATCGCGCTTTTTGCGGAATCGATCTGGCCCGCCGCCCAGCTTGAATACGCCCAGGCGGCAGGCAAGACCATGGTGTTGCCGGACGCGCTGTTCGCCGACCTCAGCGGCCTGGAGTCACCGGCCCGCATGGGTTTCGTGCTCGAGTTGCCGCAGCAGGGCGACGCGGCCCTGCTGCCAGGCGCCGCCGCCGTGGTGCTTGACCGCGTGCAGGACGCCGGCAATGTCGGCTCCATTTTGCGCAGTGCCTCGGCCTTCGGCTTCACCCAGGTGATCGCGTTGAAAGGCACGGCCGCGCTGTGGAGCGCCAAGGTGCTGCGCGCCGGCATGGGCGCGCATTTCGCGCTGCGTCTGGTCGAAGGGCTGGAGGTGCAGGATCTGGACGCGCTGGGCCTGCCGCTGCTGGTCACCAGTTCCCATGGCGGTAGCTTTCTGCACCAGGCCGATCTGCCCTGGCCCTGCGCCTGGGTGATGGGGCACGAAGGGCAGGGCGTTTCGCCGGTGCTGGAGGCCAGGGCCGCCCAACGCATCCGCATTGCCCAGCCCGGCGGCGAAGAGTCGCTGAATGTGGGGGCGGCCGCCGCCATTTGTCTGCATGCCAGTGCGGCACGACGCTCGCTGTGACGGGTTTTAAAATATTCCGATAATCTTCTCAAAAATAAACAGGTTAACTCCATAAGTCATTGATTTATATTAAAATAATGTCGTAGAATATTCTCATAAATCATTTCAACTGATTGGAATTCATGGCGCGTTCACAGTCTTCCCTTGCTGCCCCAATGGGCTTGGAGACTGCGCTCGCGCTGCAGGCACCGGCCGCCGCCAGCGGTTTGGCCGATGCCCTGCAGGTCAGCGTGCCCACCTTGCACCGCATGCTGCAGCGCCTGCCAGCAGACCGCTTGGTCAGTGCCGGCAAGGCCAGGCGTGCGCGTTATGCGCTGCGCCGGCCTTTGCGTGGCGTGTTGGGAGATCTGCCGGTTTATGCCGTCGATGCCTCGGGCCGGGCGGAAATGCTCGGCTCCATGGCATTGCTGCATCCGCAGGGCGCGTGGCTGGACCTTGCCCGCTCCGACTGGCCGGTGCCGGACGAGTCGCGCGATGGCTGGTGGCCCGGCCTGCCTTACCCGTTCTACGACATGCGGCCGCAGGGCTATATGGGCCGGCTTTTCGCGCGGGCCGAGCACCGCGCGCTGGGCGTGTCGCCCGACCCGCAGGCCTGGTCCGACGACGACGTGCTGCACGTCCTGAGCCAGCGCGGCGGCGATGCCAGCGGCAATCTGGTGCTGGGCGACGCGGCCTATGCCGACTGGCAGGCGGCACGCCTCACGCGGCCCGCGCCGCTGGCACCCGCTCAAACCGCTGCCGCGTATGCCGCGCTGGCGGACCAGGCCGTGGCTGCAGGCGTGCCGGGCTCCAGCGCGGCGGGTGAGTTTCCCAAATTCGCTGCGCGCCGTGAAGCGCCTGGGGGAGCGGTCAGCAATACGCCGCATGTGCTGGTGAAGTTCTCCGGCGTGGATGCGTCGCCCACCGTGCGGCGCTGGGCCGACCTGCTGGTCTGTGAACACCTGGCGCTGGAACATGCGGCCGTGCTGCCCGGCGTGAGGGTGGCCCGCAGCCGCATCCTGCAGCATGGTGGCCGTACTTTTCTCGAAGTAGAGCGTTTCGACCGCCACGGTGAACATGGGCGCAGCCCGCTGTGCAGTTTGGAGTCGGCCAACGCGGCACTGCTGGGCGACGCCTCGCGCGACTGGACTTTGCTGGTCCGGCGCTTTGCCGCAACCGGTCTGCTGGCAGAGGCCGGCGTGCAGCAGGTGGCGCATCTATGGTGGTTCGGCCGGCTGATTGCCAACACCGACATGCATGCCGGCAACCTCAGCTTCCGGCCGGTGGCGGGGTGTTTGTCGCTCGCGCCGGCCTACGACATGCTGCCGATGCTGCATGCGCCGCTGGCCGGTGGCGAAGTGCCGGTGCGCGAATTCGAGCCGCCTTTGCCATTGCCGCCGCAGCGCGCGGTCTGGCAGGCGGCCTGCACCGTGGCGCTGGACTTCTGGGCTGCAGCAGCGCGCGACACCCGCATCAGTGAAGGCTTTCGCGCCCTGTGCGCGCAGCACCGCACCAGGCTGCTGCAGGCGGCCGAGCACGCCTGAGCCGGGGTTTTACAGCCGATTCGAGACTGAGCCGCAAGCCTGGCGGTTATAATGATGGGCTTTCCCGCAACACAGTACGCCTAGCGCCGTTCACACCGAACCCCCTTTCAGAGCATTTGCAAGAGTTTTCTCTTGGACAGCTTGGGCGTACCCGTCAACATTTCGGAGAACCCAGTGCTTTTGTCTCTACAGGGAACCTTCCCGCCCGCCATCCTGGCGCTCGCAGACGGCACGGTCTTTATTGGCAATTCGATCGGAGCCACCGGCTCCACCGCCGGCGAGGTGGTGTTCAACACCGCCATGACCGGCTACCAGGAAATCCTCACCGACCCGAGTTATTGCCAGCAGATCGTCACCCTGACGTATCCGCACATCGGCAACTACGGCGTCAACGAGGAAGATGTCGAATCCAGCAAAGTCCATGCCGCAGGCCTGATCATCAAAGACCTGCCTTTGCTGGCGTCCAATTTCCGCCAGTCGAGTTCGCTGAACGATTACCTGGTGCGTGAAAAAACGGTGGCCATCGCCAATATCGACACCCGCAAGTTGACCCGCCACCTGCGCACCCACGGCGCGCAGAACGGCTGCATCGTTGGTCTCGCCGTCGGGCAGGCCGTGGACCAGGCGGCCATCGACCGTGCGGTCGCCGCCGCCAAGGGCGCGCCGAGCATGGCCGGGCTGGACCTGGCCAAGGTGGTCTCGGCCACCCAGGCCTACGCCTGGACCCAGACCGAATGGCAACTCGCGCGCGCCGATGGCACGCCCGGGTACGGCGAGCAGGCGGCGGGACGCTTCCATGTGGTGGCTTTCGACTTCGGCGTCAAGTTCAACATCCTGCGCATGCTGGCCGAGCGCGGCTGCCGCGTCACCGTGGTGCCGGCCCAGACCAGCGCCGCCGATGTGTTGAAGCTGAGCCCCGACGGCGTGTTCTTGTCCAACGGCCCCGGCGATCCGGAACCCTGCGACTACGCCATTGCGGCCACGCGCGAACTCATCGAGACCGGCATCCCGACCTTCGGCATCTGCCTGGGCCACCAGATCATGGCGCTGGCCTCGGGCGCCAAGACCTTCAAGATGAAGTTCGGCCACCACGGTGCGAACCATCCCGTCAAGGACATGGACAACGGCCGTGTCAGCATCACCAGCCAGAACCACGGCTTCGCGGTCGACGAGAAGACGCTGCCCGCCAACCTGCGTGCCACCCACATCAGCCTGTTCGACGGCACGCTGCAGGGCCTGGCCCGCACCGACAAACCCGCCTTCTGCTTTCAGGGCCACCCTGAAGCATCACCCGGGCCACACGACATCGGTTATCTGTTCGACCGCTTCACCGCGCTCATGCAGCAAGCCGGGGAGAAAAAGTAATGCCAAAGCGTTCAGACATTAAAAGCGTCCTCATCATCGGTGCCGGCCCGATCATCATCGGCCAGGCCTGCGAGTTCGACTACTCCGGCGTGCAGGCCTGCAAGGCCCTGCGTGAAGAGGGCTACAAGGTCATCCTGATCAACAGCAACCCCGCCACGATCATGACCGACCCGGCCACGGCCGACGTCACTTACATCGAGCCGATCACCTGGCAGACGGTGGAGAAGATCATCGCCAAGGAGCGTGCGCTCAACCCCGGCGGCTTCGCGATTCTGCCGACCATGGGCGGCCAGACGGCGCTGAACTGCGCGCTGGACCTGTGGCACCACGGCGTGCTCGAGAAGTACGACGTCGAGCTCATCGGCGCCAAGCCCGAGGCCATCGACAAGGCCGAAGACCGGCTGAAGTTCAAGGACGCGATGACCAAGATCGGCCTGGGCTCGGCGCGTTCGGGCATTGCCCACAGCATGGACGAAGCCTGGGCCGTGCAGAAGACGCTGGGCTTCCCCACCGTCATCCGCCCCAGCTTCACGCTGGGTGGTACCGGCGGCGGCATCGCCTACAACTCGGAAGAGTTCGAGACGATTTGCAAGCGCGGCCTCGAAGCCTCGCCCACCAATGAGTTGCTGATCGAAGAGTCGCTCTTAGGCTGGAAAGAGTACGAGATGGAAGTGGTGCGCGACACCGCCGACAACTGCATCATCGTCTGCTCGATCGAAAACCTGGACCCGATGGGCGTGCACACCGGCGACTCGATCACCGTGGCACCGGCCCAGACGCTGACCGACAAGGAATACCAGATCCTGCGCAACGCCTCGCTGGCCGTGCTGCGCGAGATCGGCGTCGATACCGGCGGCTCGAACGTGCAGTTCTCGATCAACCCGAAGGACGGCCGCATGGTCGTGATCGAGATGAACCCGCGCGTGTCGCGTTCCTCCGCGCTGGCCTCCAAGGCCACCGGCTTCCCGATCGCCAAGGTCGCGGCCAAGCTGGCCGTGGGCTACACGCTCGACGAGCTGCGCAACGAAATCACCGGCGGTGCCACGCCGGCAAGCTTCGAGCCGAGCATCGACTACGTGGTCACCAAGATCCCGCGTTTCGCGTTCGAAAAATTCCCCACCGCCGACAGCCGCCTGACGACGCAGATGAAGTCGGTCGGCGAAGTCATGGCCATGGGCCGCACCTTCCAGGAATCCTTCCAGAAGGCCCTGCGCGGCCTCGAGGTTGGTGTGGACGGCATGAACGAGAAGACGCAGGACCGCGAAGTGCTCGAGAAGGAACTCGGCGAGCCCGGCCCCGAACGCATCTGGTATGTGGGCGACGCCTTTGCCGCGGGCTGGACGGTGGACGAAGTCTTCGCACTGACCAAGATTGACCCGTGGTTCCTGGTGCAGATCGAGCAGATCGTGAAGATCGAACTCGAGTTGGAGACCAAGAGCCTGGACGACATCGACGCCGGCACGCTGCGCCAGCTCAAGCAAAAGGGTTTCTCCGACCGCCGCCTGGCCAAGCAGCTCAAGACCACCGACACCGCGATCCGCGAGAAGCGCCGTGCCCTGGGCGTGCGCCCGGTGTTCAAGCGCGTGGACACCTGCGCGGCCGAGTTCGCCACCGACACCGCCTACCTGTATTCGACCTATGAGGCCGAAGGCGGCGAGTGCGAAGCCGACCCGACGGACAAGAAGAAGATCATGGTGCTGGGCGGTGGACCGAACCGCATCGGCCAGGGCATCGAGTTCGACTACTGCTGCGTGCATGCCGCGCTCGCCATGCGCGAAGACGGCTATGAGACCATCATGGTCAACTGCAACCCCGAGACCGTGTCTACCGACTACGACACCTCCGACCGCCTGTACTTCGAGCCGCTCACGCTCGAAGACGTGCTGGAGATCGTCGACAAGGAAAAGCCGCTCGGCGTGATCGTGCAGTACGGCGGCCAGACGCCGCTGAAGCTCGCGCTCGACCTCGAAGCCAACGGCGTGCCCATCATCGGCACCAGCCCGGACATGATCGACGCGGCCGAAGACCGTGAACGCTTCCAGAAACTGCTGCATGAGCTCAAGCTGCTGCAGCCGCCGAACGCCACCGCGCGTACCGAACCCGAAGCGCTGGAAAAAGCCGCCGCCCTGGGCTACCCGCTGGTGGTGCGCCCGAGCTATGTGCTCGGTGGCCGTGCCATGGAAATCGTGCACGAGCAGCGCGATCTCGAGCGCTACATGCGCGAAGCCGTGAAGGTGAGCCATGACTCGCCGGTGCTGCTCGACCGCTTCCTCAACGACGCCATCGAATGCGACGTGGACGCAATCTGCGACGGACGGGACGTCTTCATCGGCGGCGTGATGGAACACATCGAGCAGGCCGGCGTGCACAGCGGCGACTCGGCCTGTTCGCTGCCGCCGTATTACCTGGCCGCGGCCACGGTGAGCGAGATCAAGCGCCAGACCACGGCCATGGCGCATGCGCTGAACGTGGTGGGCCTGATGAACGTGCAGTTCGCGATCCAGCACGTGGATGGCAAGGACGTGATCTATGTGCTCGAAGTGAATCCGCGGGCCTCGCGCACCGTGCCCTTCGTGAGCAAGGCCACCGGCATCCAACTCGCCAAGGTGGCGGCGCGCTGCATGGTCGGCCAGTCGCTGGCTTCGCAAGGCATCACCAAGGAGGTCACGCCGCCGTACTTCAGCGTGAAGGAAGCGGTGTTCCCGTTCGTCAAGTTCCCGGGCGTGGACACCATTCTCGGCCCCGAGATGAAGTCGACCGGCGAAGTGATGGGTGTGGGCAAGACTTTCGGCGAAGCCTTCGTCAAGTCGCAGATCGGCGCCGGTACCAAGCTGCCGCGCTCGGGCAAGGCCTTTGTTTCGGTGAAGAACAACGACAAGGCGCGTGCGGTGGAAGTCGCGCGCGGCCTGGTGGCGCTGGGCTTCGAGCTGGTCGCCACCAAGGGCACAACGCAGGCCTTCCAGGCCGCGGGCGTGGCTTGTACGGCGGTCAACAAGGTCACCGAAGGCCGTCCTCACATCGTGGACATGATCAAGAACAACGAGATTGCTCTGGTCATCAACACGGTGGAAGAGCGCCGCAATGCCATCACCGATTCGCGCCAGATCCGCACCTCGGCCCTGCTGGCCCGCGTGACCACCTTCACCACCATCTTCGGCGCCGAAGCCGCGGTGGAAGGCATGCGCCACATGGACAGTTTGGACGTGATTTCGGTGCAGGAAATGCACGCGCAGCTGACGGCCTGAGGCTTCAGGTCGTCATTTCAAACGCGGCATAATCAGCCGCAAGAGACTCAGCTCAAGAGACGCAAACCCACACACCGCCGGACGGCAACGACCGGCGGTTTGTTTTTGGAGAACCATATATGGCAACTTTCCCCGTCACCAAACGCGGCGCCGACGCACTCAAAGCCGAGTTGCACAAGCTCAAGACCGTGGACCGTCCCTGGGTCATCCAGGCCATTTCCGATGCGCGCGCGCAGGGCGACCTGAGCGAAAACGCCGAATACGAATCCGCCAAGGACCGCCAGGGCTTCATCGAAGGCCGCATCCAGGAAATCGAAGGCAAGCTGTCGACCGCGCAGATCATCGATCCGGCCGCGCTCGATGCCGGTGGACGCGTGGTGTTCGGCGCCACGGTCGAGCTCGAAGATGAAGACTCCGGCGCGGCCGTGGTCTACCAGATCGTGGGCGAAGACGAAGCCGACCTGAAGCTCGGTCGGGTCAACATCTCGAGCCCGATCGCGCGTGCGCTGATCGGCAAGGAAGAGGGCGATACCGCCGAGGTGCAGGCCCCGGGCGGCATCAAGCGTTACGAAGTCGTCGCGGTCAAATACATCTGAACGGTCGACGCCCATGTTGCTTCGCCGCCTGCCGATCTTCGCTGCAGCCCTGTGGTGGGGCAGCCTGACGGCTGTTGGCTTCGTGGTCGTGCCCATGCTGTTCGCCAACCTGCCAAGTCCGGCAATCGCGGGCCAGATGGCGGCGAAATTATTCACCGCTCAGACCTGGATGTCGACCGCTTGCGCGCTGCTTTTGCTGCTGCTTTCGCGCTCCCGGGAGAGCGGTACCCTGGTGGATTGGGCGAAGACGGCGATGCTGTTCATCGCCGGTGGCCTGCTGCTGGCCTTGCTGGGTGAGTTCGCGATCGCGCCGCGCATCGTCGCGCGGGAGAATCTGAAGCTTTGGCACAGTGTTGGCAGCGGCATGTACCTGCTGCAGTGGCTGTGCGCGGGCATCACCTTGTGGAAGCTCACGCCGCGCGAAGCCGCGTGAACATCTGTCGCGGCCTCAGGTCTGGCTGCGTTTTTTCAGGCTTGTCTTTGGCTTCGGCTTGGCGCGCTTGACGTTGCCGCCGGCTGTGAGCCGCTGGTTGCCGAGCACGCGCAGCGTCTTGACTTCGGGACGCTGGCCGCCGCGGGTGCTGTGCTTGAGCACCTTGTAGTCGCGCGGGCCGGGCATGCGGTCTTCGTCGTCGGCGCGGGCCTTGGTGATTTCGGGCTTGGGCCGCCACAGCACCAGCAGCTTGCCGATGTGCTGGATCGGCGCGGCGCCCAGGTCGTCGGCCAGGGTCTGGAACATGGCTTCGCGGGCCACGCGGTCGTCTGAAAACACACGTACCTTGATCAGGCCGTGCGCATTCAGCGCGAGGTTGGCTTCCTTGAGCACGGCCGGGGTCAGGCCGTCGCCGCCGATCATGACCACCGGGTTGAGATGGTGTGCTTCGGCGCGGTACACCTTGCGCTGGGCGGGGGTAAGTTGAATTTGGGGCATGGCCGTATTATCAAGGGCAATATGAAAGTCAAAACACAAAGCAAGAAAGTCAATAAAGCGTGGTTGAACGACCACGTGAATGACCCCTATGTCATTTTGGCCAAAAGAGAGGGTTACCGGGCCCGCGCCGCCTACAAATTGAAGGAAATCGACGAAAGCCTGCACCTGATCAAGCCCGGCCAGGTGGTGGTCGACCTTGGCTCCACGCCCGGCGCCTGGAGCCAGTACGTGCGGCGCAAGCTGTCGCCGAAGTCGGCGACGGGCGGCGGCGCGGCGGTGGGGGAGCTCAACGGCAGCATCATCGCTATCGATCTGCTGCCCATGGAGCCGGTGGAAGGCGTGGTGTTCTTCCAGGGCGACTTCCGCGAAGACGCCGTACTGGCCCAGTTGACCCAGGCGCTGGATGGCCGCCTGGTCGACGTGGTGGTGTCGGACATGGCGCCGAATCTCTCCGGCCTGGCCTCGGTGGACACGGCGCGCGTGGCCGAGTTGGTCGAGCTGGCGGTCGATTTTTGCCAGCACCACCTCAAGCGCGAGGGGGCGCTGGTGGTCAAGGTGTTCCACGGCAGCGGCTACAACGAGCTGGTGCAACTGTTCAAGCGCTCGTTTCATACCGTCAAACCGGTCAAGCCCAAGGCTTCCCGGGACAAATCGTCCGAGACCTTTCTGGTGGGCCTGGGGCTCAAGCCCTTGGCTTGACGCCTGGGCATTTGCGCGAAAAGCGTGCGGAAATTGGATTGAAAGCGGCGTAAACCCTTGTTGCGCCTGTGGCCGGAGGGGGTAAAAAGCTGGGGGGGCCAGCTTGAAAGGCCTAAAATCGGACACAAGTATCTGCAAGTGCCTCAGCGCATGCGCGAATTTGCCCCCCATTACCGGAGTCTTGCTTGAAAAATCCGTGGTTCTCAAAAATTGCCGTTTGGCTCGTGATCGCCATGGTGCTGTTCACGGTGTTCAAACAGTTCGACACCCGGGCCAGCGTCAGTTCCGGTTACATGGGCTATTCTGATTTTCTGGAAGAAGTGCGTGGCAAGCGGATCAAGGCTGCCACCATCTCCGAAGGCCAGGGCGGCACCGACATCATCGCCACCACCAACGACGACCGCAAGGTGCGCACCACCGCTACCTACCTCGACCGCGGCCTGGTGGGCGACCTGATCGCCAACAACGTCAAGTTCGACGTCAAGCCTCGCGAAGAAAGCTCGCTGCTGATGACCCTGCTGGTCAGCTGGGGCCCGATGCTGCTGCTGATCGGCGTGTGGGTGTACTTCATGCGCCAGATGCAAGGTGGCGGCAAGGGCGGTGCATTCAGCTTCGGCAAGAGCAAGGCGCGCATGCTCGACGAGAACAACAACCAGGTCACCTTCGCCGATGTTGCTGGCTGCGACGAAGCCAAGGAAGAAGTGAAGGAAGTCGTCGACTTCCTGAAAGACCCGCAAAAATTCCAGAAGCTCGGCGGCCGCATTCCGCGCGGCCTGCTGCTGGTCGGCCCTCCGGGTACCGGCAAGACGCTGCTGGCCAAGTCGATCGCCGGCGAGGCCAAGGTGCCTTTCTTCTCGATCTCCGGTTCCGACTTCGTGGAAATGTTCGTCGGCGTGGGCGCGGCCCGTGTGCGCGACATGTTCGAGAACGCCAAGAAGAACGCCCCCTGCATCATCTTCATCGATGAAATCGACGCCGTGGGTCGCCAGCGTGGCGCAGGCCTGGGTGGCGGCAACGACGAACGCGAACAGACGCTGAACCAGATGCTGGTCGAGATGGACGGCTTCGAGACCAATCTCGGCGTGATCGTGGTGGCTGCCACCAACCGCCCGGACATCCTTGACGCTGCCTTGCTGCGCCCCGGCCGTTTCGACCGCCAGGTGTATGTGACGCTGCCCGACATCCGCGGCCGCGAGCAGATCCTTGGCGTGCACATGCGCAAGGTGCCGATCGGCCAGGACGTGAACCCGGGCATCATCGCCCGCGGTACGCCCGGCATGTCGGGCGCCGACTTGGCCAACCTATGCAATGAAGCCGCGCTGATGGCCGCACGCCGCAGCGCACGTGTCGTCGAAATGCAGGATTTCGAGCGCGCCAAGGACAAGATCATCATGGGCCCCGAGCGCAAGAGCATGGTCATGCCCGAGGAAGAGCGCCGCAACACGGCCTACCACGAGTCCGGCCATGCGCTGATCGGCAAGCTGTTGCCCAAGTGTGATCCGGTGCACAAGGTCACGGTGATCCCGCGCGGCCGCGCCCTGGGCGTGACGATGAGCCTGCCGGCGCAAGACCGCTACAGCTACGACAAGGAATTCATGCTGAACCAGATCAGCATGTTGTTCGGTGGCCGCATCGCCGAAGAAGTATTCATGCACCAGATGACCACCGGTGCCAGCAACGACTTTGAACGTGCCACCCAGATCGCTCGCGACATGGTGATGCGTTACGGCATGACCGACGCACTGGGCCCGATGGTCTATGCCGAAAACGAAGGTGAAGTGTTCCTCGGCCGCTCGGTGACCAAGACCACCAACATGAGCGAGCAGACCATGCAGAAGGTCGACGCCGAAGTCCGCCGCATCATCGACGAGCAGTACAACCTGGCGCGTCACCTGATCGAGGAAAACAGCGACAAGATGCATGCCATGGCCAAGGCCCTGCTCGAATGGGAAACCATCGATACCGAGCAGTTGGACGACATCATGGCCGGTAAAGAACCGCGTCCGCCGAAGGACTGGACACCGCGCACGCCCAGCGGTGGCGGCAGCAACAACGGCGGCAGCGGCGGTGCACCGGCCGTGACGCCAGAGCCGGCGCCAACCGCCGCCTGAAGCGGCGGCCAAAAAGCACCACGGGGCCTCGCGCCCCGTTTTTGCGTCTCAGCCACCGCCGTACCTTACCCATCCTCCTCGCCAGCTTTTGTCTTCCATGCATTGGCAAACCTCTCGCTTCCAGATTGAGCTGACGCGGCCCAAAGTGATGGGCATCGTCAACGTCACGCCGGACTCCTTTTCCGACGGTGGCCTGCATGCCACCACGGCCGACGCGCTGAAGCATTGCGAAACCCTGATCGCCCAGGGGGCCGACCTGCTGGACATTGGCGGCGAATCGACCCGGCCCGGTGCCCGGCCGTTGTCCGCCGCCGATGAGCTTGCCAGGGTGCTTCCGGTGGTGCGCGAGGCGGTGCGGCTGGGCGTGCCGATTTCCGTCGACACCTACAAACCCGAGGTGATGCAAGCCGTGCTCGACCTCGGCGTGGACATCGTCAACGACATCTGGGCCATGCGCTGGGTTGACCCTGCCCATACCCATGCCCGTGGTCTGAGCGCGACCGAGGTCGTGGCCCGCCACCCCCGATGCGGAGTTTGCCTGATGCACATGCACGGCGAACCAAAGACCATGCAGGTTGCACCGATGACCGGCGACGTGGTGCCGCAGGTGCACTCGTTCCTGGCGCAATCGGCGCAGGACCTGCTGGCGCTGGGGGTGGACAAGAGCAGGATTTTGCTCGACCCCGGCCCCGGCTTTGGCAAGACCGTGGCGCAGAACTTCTCTTTGCTGGCGCGCCAGGCCGAATTGCTGGCGCTTGGTTACCCCTTGCTCGCGGCCTGGTCGCGCAAATCGTCGCTGGCCGCCATGGCGACGCCCGGGGACGCATTGGCTGGCGTACACGAGCGTATGCTGCCCAGCGTGGCCGCGGCCTTGCTCGCGGTGGAGCGCGGCGCGCGCGTCGTGCGCGTTCATGACGTTTTTTTCACGGTTCAAGCCTTGAAAGTATGGACGTCGGCCAGCGCCGGCTGAGCGGCCCGAAACAGCCACGGAATTGCGTTTTAATCGCCACCCAGCCCAAAAAGAAAACAAGGAACCAACATGACGCGTCAATATTTCGGCACCGATGGCATCCGCGGTACCGTGGGCCAAGCGCCGATCACCCCCGATTTCGTGCTGCGCCTGGCGCATGCCGTGGGTCGCGTGCTGAAGGAAACCGAAGCGCGCCCCACGGTGCTGATCGGCAAGGACACCCGAATTTCCGGCTACATGCTGGAGAGCGCGCTGGAGTCTGGCTTCAACTCTGCGGGTGTCGACGTGGTGCTGCTCGGGCCGCTGCCCACGCCCGGTGTCGCCTACCTCACGCGCGCGCAGCGGGCCAGCCTGGGCGTGGTCATCAGCGCCAGCCACAACCCGTTTGCCGATAACGGCATCAAGTTCTTCAGCGCCCAGGGCACCAAGCTGCCGGACGCCTGGGAGCAAGCCGTCGAAGCCGCGCTCGAAACGCCGCCGGTCTGGGCCGATTCGGCCTCGCTGGGCAAAACCCGTCGCCTGGACGACGCGGCCGGCCGCTACATCGAATTCTGCAAGAGCACTTTTCCGAGCGATCTGACCCTGAAGGGGCTGAAGCTCGTGATTGATGGCGCGCATGGCGCGGCGTACCACATCGCGCCCCTGGTGTTCCACGAACTCGGCGCGGAGGTGATCGCCATCGGCTGCAACCCGGACGGGCTGAACATCAACCACAAGGTCGGTGCGACCCATCCGCAAGCCTTGATCGAGGCCGTCAAGGCGCACAAGGCCGACTACGGCATTGCGCTGGACGGCGATGCCGACCGGCTGCAGGTGGTCGACGCCGAGGGCCGGCTGTTCAATGGCGACGAGATCCTCTACCTGATGGTGATCGAACGGCTTTCGCGCGGCGGCAACCAGCGCAGCGTGCGTGCTGGCGATGCCGTTCCGGGCGTGGTCGGCACACTCATGACCAACATGGCGGTCGAACTCGCGCTCAAGTCCCTGGGCGTGGAGCTGGTGCGTGCCAAGGTGGGCGACCGCTACGTGCTCGAGGAACTCGAAAAACGTGGCTGGCTGCTCGGCGGAGAAGGCTCCGGCCATTTGCTGGCGCTGGACAAGCACACCACCGGCGACGGCTTGGTCAGCGCGCTGCAGGTGCTGCAGGCCTGCATCCGCAACGGGCATACGCTGGCGCAGTTGCTGGCCGAAGTCACGCTGTTCCCGCAGACGCTGGTCAACGTGCGGCTGCGGCCCGGCCAGGAATGGAAGTCCAATGGCGAGCTGGCACGCGTGACGCAGGCCGTCGAAGCCGAACTCGGCCGCAACGGCCGCGTGTTGATCCGTGCCAGTGGCACCGAACCCCTGGTACGGGTGATGGTGGAGGCCCGCGACGCCGCGCAGGCGCAGGCCTGCGCCGAACGCATCGCCGCGGTGGTGGAAGCCTCCTGAATTTTTGAAGTACAGACTGCATGACCGACCCCACAGAAACAACAACGCTGCCGCCAGGCTGGCTTGAAATCGAGTCCCTCGACATCGAGGCCCAGGGCATTGCCCACAAGGAAGATGGCAAGGTGGTGTTCGTCGAAGGCGCGCTGCCTTTCGAGCAGGTCAGTGCCAACATCCACCGCAAGAAAAACAGCTGGGAAATGGGCACGGTCACGGTTATCCACCGCGAATCGTCCCAGCGTGTGCGGCCGCAATGTCCGCATTTTGGCCTGCATGCCGGCGCCTGTGGCGGCTGCAAGATGCAGCACCTGCATCCCGCGGCCCAGGTGGCGGTCAAGCAGCGCGTGCTGGAAGACAACCTCTGGCACCTGGGCAAGGTCAAGGCCGAAACCGTTGCGCGGCCGATCGAGGGGCCGGCCTGGGGCTACCGCTATCGCGCCCGGCTGTCGGTGCGCCACGTGCTCAAGAAAAACACCGTGCTGGTGGGTTTCCACGAGCGCAAGAGCCGTTATGTGGCCGACATGCGCGAATGCCATGTGCTGCCGCCGCATGTGAACGCCATGCTGATGCCGTTGCGGGAGCTGATCGGCGGCATGGACGCCATCGACACCCTGCCGCAGATCGAGCTGGCCTGTGGCGACGAGGTGACGGCCATGGTGCTGCGCCACATGGAGCCGCTGAGCCAGGCCGACCTCGGCCGTTTGCGCGCCTTCGCGGTCCAGCACGGCGTGCAGTGGTGGCTGCAGTCCAAGGGGCCGGAGACGGTGAAATTGCTCGATGCCGATGGACCGCAGCTTTCTTATGCGCTGCCCGATTTCGGCATTCACATGCCGTTCAAGCCTACCGACTTCACCCAGGTGAACCCGCACATCAACCGCGTGCTGGTGTCCAAGGCCTTGCGCCTGCTCGACGCCCAGCGCCATGAGCGGGTGATCGACTGGTTCTGCGGCCTGGGCAACTTCACGCTGCCGGTTGCCACGCAGGCGCGCGAAGTGCTCGGCATCGAGGGCAGCGAGACCCTGGTGGCGCGGTCACGCGAAAACTACGAACAGAACCAGGCCGCGCGCCCGGCTGGACGGGCGCTGGCGCCCACACAATTCGTGGCGCGCAACCTGTTCGAGATGACGCCCGCGCAACTGGTGGCCGATGGCTCGGCCGAGAAGTGGCTGGTCGACCCACCGCGCGAAGGCGCGTTTGCGCTGGCCAAGGCCCTTGCCGACCTGAACCAGCAACCCGAACTGCGCGCGGGCTGGACGCCGCCGCGGCGCATCGTCTACGTGAGCTGCAACCCGGCGACGCTGGCGCGCGACGCGGGCCTGCTGGTGACGCTGGGCGGTTACCGCTGTGTATCGGGTGGGGTGGTGAACATGTTCCCGCACACGGCGCATGTGGAGAGCATGGCGGTGTTCGAACTGAACGACTGAGCGGCTGAGCGATGCCGAAAATCGAAAGGGGCCTCATTGGCCCCTTTTCATTTGTGCACGGTGGCGTTCTTGTCCTTGGTGCTGGCCACCGATTGTGATTCCTCGATCACCTCGGCCTTGACCGGGGAGGGCGCCACGCCTTCGATCTTGTTTTCGCGCATGTAGGCGTCCATTTCCCGCCAGCCGGCGAATATCGAGGCCCTGGAGGCCTTGGGATTCATGGTGTAGCAATCCTCCAGGCTGCGCATGGCGTGCCGGCAGCCGCCGCCGGTGGCCTTGGAGTCAGCCTCGCGCGCCACGGCCTTGGGGTCTGGGTAGATGCCCGGGATCTCGCAGCCGGCGAGCAGCAATACCACCGCGCCCGTCAGCAGAACACGGAAATACCGGGGGTGAAGAGCGTAGGCCATTGCTTCATTATCGGCCGATGGCGTGGGGTATTGAGCCTTATCCATGGCGCAGAAAAGGAAAAAGGCCCCGCGGGGCCTTTTCAGGGATTGGCGCGGGGCCGGATCAGTCGCGCTCGCCGCCCATGATGCCCAGCAGGGACAACAGGCTCTGGAAGATGTTGAACAGGTCCAGGTACAGGGCCAGGGTGGCGCTGATGTAGTTGGTTTCGCCACCATCCATGATGCGCTTCAGGTCATACAGCATGAAGGCGCTGAAGATGCCGATCGCGGCCACCGACAGGGCCATCATGCCGGCCGTGGAGCCGACGAAGATGTTGATCACGCTGCCGACCAGCAGCACCAGCACACCGACGAAGAGGAACTTGCCCATGCCCGACAGGTCGCGCTTGATCACGCTGGCCACGCTGGCCATCACGAAGAACACGCCCGCCGTGCCGCCGAAGGCAGTCATGATCAGGTCGGGGCCGTTCTTGAAGCCCAGCACCATGGAAATCAGCCGCGACAGCATCAGGCCCATGAAGAAGGTGAAGCCCAGCAGCACCGGTACGCCGGTGGCGGAATTCTTGGTCTTTTCAATGGCGAACATGAAGCCGAACGCGCCACCCATGAACACGATCAGGCCCAGCCCGCCGCCAAGCGAGCGGGTGATGCCGGTGGCCACGCCAAGCCAGGCGCCCAGGACGGTCGGGATCAGGCTCAGCGCCAACAGCCAATAGGTGTTGCGCATGACTTTGTTGCGCTGCTCCTGCGATACGCCCCAGCCGTAGCCGGTGGATGTATCGACAGTGCGTACTTGTTCGTTCATGGATCAATCTCCTTCAATGCCTGCATATGCAGATGGGGAAATTGTAGGTGGCTTCAAGTCAAAGGCCGAAATTTGTCACGCCGGGCTCCTATTTTTTGTAAGGGTACCGGTCTGGCTTTTGGCATTGCCACGGTTGCGGCAGTTTTGCGGAGAACGGCGTAATCGACGCAGCTGCGCCACGATTCCGCCGTTATGCTCTTGGCGTTGTTCAATCTACGGGAAAACACCATGAAAACGAAGTCCGTTCTTCAAATCGCCGACGTCAAGGCCATCGCGGCGGGCGCCGAGGCTGAAGCGCTGAAAAACAACTGGGCGGTGACCATCGCTATCGTCGACGACGGCGGCCACCTGCTGTGGCTGCAGCGGCTGGACGGCGCGCCGGCGATGTCGGCCCATATCGCGCCAGCCAAGGCCCACACCGCCGCGCTGAGCCGCAAGGAAACCAAGGTCTACGAAGACATCATCAACGGCGGCCGCACCGCGTTCCTGACGGCGCCGGAAGTCAAGGGCCTGCTCGAAGGCGGCGTGCCGATCATGAAAGACGGTGAATGCATCGGCGCGGTCGGCGTAAGCGGCGTGAAGTCGACCGAAGACGTGCAGATCGGCAAGGCTGGTATCGCCGCCATCGGCCTGTAGGCATCCACGGCCCTCGGAACGCAAAACGCCGACCAACAGGTCTAGGGGTTGGCTTAAAGTGTTGATTCCCCGCCCAAGTTAGACGGACTGATAGAGGGCTGCA
>Ga0307515_10005515_pt1 | contig 25616 bp, 28 predicted proteins | sample 17_EM_MG_FD_194513 | JGI IMG/M metagenome (GOLD analysis project Ga0307515, IMG submission 194513) | Populus trichocarpa ectomycorrhiza microbial communities from riparian zone in the Pacific Northwest, United States - 17_EM | ecosystem: Host-associated > Plants > Roots > Unclassified | place... | reverse complement strand
AGAAATACAAAAGTTCACAGAACAGCACCTTCATTAGGGCCAATTTTGACCCATTTTTTGGAACATCTGAACGCCCGCATACAAGCCTATTGCGCTGATGCATCGTCAAATTACACGTTCTAAGAGATTCTAAGGGCGCAGCTAAAATAGAGGAGCGAGTTCCGAAACTGGGTACCGAAAACGGATCCACAGCGGGAACCAGAACAGGACCCATTGAATTAGGGCACAGCCACGCCCAACGTTGGACTCTTCGATGGGCAATCCGTTAAGCATTGGTACAAATGAAAATGCCCGAAAATCAAAGGGCAATCCCTCCAAATAAGGCGGTCTTTTCACCAATACATATAGGGCACTGCTAGTCGCACACCCCCTAATTACTGCGCGCACACCCCGCAATTGCTGCTCGGACACCCCCCCAAAACAGGCTTAGATCCTTCCTCCTCAGGTTAGAATATCACGTGTGTTTGACTTGTTTACACCCAAATCGCGAAAACACCACACGTCTATACCTAATAACTCTACGGAGTGCTCTGCGAAGCGCTGTAAGAACTAGATTTGGTGTTGCTGCCTCTATTTTCACGTCTGTAGATTACCTCTACGGGCACGCCCGCACCCGCGCCCGCGCGCGGGTAGTGCAGCCAGCATTTCGCTGGAATGCTGAGAGCTCCCACTAAGTAGAGTTATTAATGCGATTCGTAGAGTTAGCCGGGCGACCGCGATAACGCTCTACAATTGTAGGCTTTTGGATAAGAAGGTAAGGCAAATGCGAGGTGTTGTTGATTTAGGTATGGGCGCGTGGTGTTGTTTTCGCGATCCGGGTGTAAACAAGTCAAACACACGTGATATTCTAACCTGAGGAGGAAGGATCTAAGCCTGTTTTGGGGGGGTGTCCGAGCAGTAATTGCGGGGTGTGCGCGCAGTAATTAGGGGGTGTGCGACTAGCAGTGCCCTACATATATTCAACCAGGTATTGCTACATTTGATAGAATACAAAACACAGAGTAAGGCCGAAGGGCTCATCTGGCCAATAGGGTCCTGGTTCAATTTTGAACCTGATTATGTAACGTAAAACATCACCAAGAAAAGACTATCACTCATGTATCTCCACCTCGACTGCCTTTACCATATATTATCACTTAGTTCGGGCAATACCATCTCACTTATATATTGTGACAACATTTCTCCTCCCAAGAGTCATTAGTAGTGATTGTAGGCTACTAAATTTGATTAACGTGTTCTTGAGAGATGCCGGCCAGCTTATTCAGAACGGGCCTGAAGAACCCTCCCCAATACCCGTCCTCTCCCTCATCCATCCCGTACTTCAGTAAATTCCCATACAACATAACCAACCGAAAAATTCCACGTATTGAATCTGTACTTAGCCTCTCAAACCGGTCTAGATCTGGGCCTAGAACATGCACACCACTTCTCTCAGACACTAGATTCTCGCGCGGAAACGCGTAGTAGACGGAATGTTCATGTCCAACAATGGTAAACGCAGGCTCGACCATCGTCGTTGGCTCTAACTGAGCTTGCGCGATTCGTGCAAGTTCCCGCTTTTTGCGCAAGGATGCGGCGATCCATATACTCATCTGCAGTTCTGCCTCGGTGTGGTCTCCGGATGCAGGTTTAACCTCAAAGCCGGAAAAGAGAGCGGTCCGCTTTGTAAATGTATCGAGGGTGTGTCCGATTTCCCTATTATTTGCGGTGTCGAGTCTTTTATAGAGGGCTGAAATATTAGAGTCGCGATGCGAGTATGAGAGGACGTAGTCGGTTTTGCGGTCGATGGGTTTGCGGCGGGTGGAGTCGGTGAGGGTGGGGGCGGGGATCGTGGAGAGATAAAGGGGATTGATGGACTGCGATTGACTGGACGAATGGCGGGTTAGCTATGTCTTGAGAGGAGTCGGGGAAGGTGCACGTACACGCTCTGGAACCACCATCTGTCGTTACCGTATAATTCCATGGCCAATTGAACCAGAGGCTGCACCACATCGTCGCACCACGCGTTCTCGTCCCGGCTTCCGTCCTTGCAATCACGCGCATTGAGAAAGATCTTCTTGGCTTGCTTCCATATGGTCGACAGCTCCTCGGCGGACCGCGTGTCACTGCGGTCGAAGTCGGCCGGTTTGGTGGTTTGGTGGCCCACTTCGGGGTCGTTCTTGATGACATGCTAGAGACATGAGAATCTGACTTAGGAACATTGAGTTAAATGCACATGCCTGCAAGCCATGAGGAATGAAGCCAAAATCAACGCCCTCGGCAAGCCGGTCACCGAGTCGTTCGGCGTGCTCTGGGGGAGCCTCCTTTAGGCCATTAAGGCTCTCTGTCAATACCGGCGGCCACGCACTCCTCAGTATAATTGGCGTCTCGCGCGTCGGACTTGATGAAACACGACTAGCGGGAGGGCTGAATGTATTCCTTTCGTTCAAAGCTAGTGGAGTTTCGCTTCCAAGTTGCGACGCGCTCTGCTCAGGCTGAACATCATCGGCATCGTCGGTTCTTTGCCGCTTCGGGCTGTCGCTGCGATGCGAGCTAGAGGCGGGCACACTCGCGGGGAGGGACATGGCGCGCTTCCGCTTCAAGGGGGCTGGGCGCAGCTTGGAGTTGTCGTCGGGCGGAGGAGTGAGAAGGAGGCAGGATTCATGCCCAGAAGCAAGCCACGAGCTGATGCGATCGTACTGAGGTATAGAAGGACGACTTTCTGAGTCCATTGTTGTATGAGAGTTGTTGGATGCCTAGATATCGTATCGATAGTGGATCACCGATCGTATCGAGATAAGATTAGATTTTTGCCTACCATGTGGAATTCGAAGGAGGTGATTTATGGTGCGGCGTGGCAGCAACCATCCCGAGCGATGTAACACCAGGAAGCCTGTACACGTTATACTGGGTGTGGGATTGGCCTACTGAGGCCACGTTGCCAGGACTTCCAGAAGGAAAGATTGAGGTGTACACAACCTGCCTAGATGTTCTCATTAAGCAGGTAGGGTAGGAAATAACAGCATGCATTACACTGCGAGTCCCTGTCCCTCATATCCTCTTCCCCGGGGCCCCGCGTAAAGCAGGAATATCAATGAAAAAAAACGGTGGGCTCGGGGTTGTTACTGGGGTAGTACTTTGTAGATCCTGCCCGACAGGAAGCGCCAAGTTCCCCTGTGGTTGGATTCCGACCGTCATTGAGAGCCCCAACAAGCCCTCGACTAATTAAGCCACCGTAGGCTTCCGTGTGGTAGGCTCCGTCAACTCACTCCGGTCGATTTGTGGACCACCAGGCACAAGGTCCGGGCGAGTGCAGGGGCGTGATGGTCCCCTGGACGACTTGACATGCAAGAATCAATCCTATGAGCGAAGGATTGAAGGAGTTGAGTAGAGAGGTTGAAGTAGAAAGGAAGAAGCTGTAGTTGCAGAAGGGAGGGAAGGTGGGCGCGGGGTCCGTGAGCCGCGCAGGGGATGGGACGCTAGCCTAAGACAGACGTTCACTTGACCTACGAGAGCTTGGTTTTTGCGTATCATACTCATTTCCAAGTCGGCTAAGCATAACCCTACTGTATACGTCTAAGGGACCTATATAATGTTGACTTAGTCTCTTTGTCCAAGTGCTAGAATTAGGTGAGGACTGGTATGACACACCAAACGGTTCTCTCGTAGTTCCTTCTACCCCTTATGGAGCGGGCAGATAACGCGTTGATGAGTCAAACAGTCAAATGAAAGTATGGACATGACTTGCTAGAGGAATGATAGCGACATCCCAGAACACTCCCATGGCAGAGATTAGAAACATTTTCGGAACCCCTTCCCAATTTGTACCTTTGCATCGCTTCACCAACCAAGATTCTTCTCTTCAATGAAATCGTAAACAAAGACTTGTTCCAAAAGAGGATCCGTCTCTTTCTATCCAGGGCATTAGCCACAATTTACTAAGCTGAACTAGGCAACCGAAGAGGTCCACACCTACCTTCAACGTATCATGTCCCGGCTCAGTATCAAATGCCTTCCTCGCGGCATCATTCTGCAAAGATTAGTCTAGAAACGGTATCAAGTAGAGCTCTTTCCTTGATACCTTGAACGTGACTATGAACCCTGCGTCCCATCCACTTTCCCTCTTCACACCAGTCAGTGCCAATGGTGTATGCAGCGACTTTCCGCCTTTTGGCATTCCCAAAATCAGATCCGTGTGCTGCGCATATAGATCGAGAAATGCGCGCGTGCGATTCCCCTTCTGCTCGGGTGTGACTGTAGGGAGGAATTTGAAGCATGCGATTCGAGTTACGGGGTCGGCACTTGATTCAACCATGGTAGAACGCTTGACGTAAGTGGGTTCAGATGGTGGGTACGGGTCTTCAGGTAAGTTGCGTATGACGGTGGTCGCAGCCGAGAGAGCCGACCCTATCTCCATTGGTGTTCACGGCTCGGCCCGCTGAGTCGCTGAGCCGCACGTGACACATACAACCTCGGTACCTCCCATCAGAACAATTGACGATCCCGGCTAGTGCGAAAGCACGTCTCACATAATAATTACAGAGTAATTCGTCTTACGTAATTATCTATATTTAAATCAAGCTAAGTCTGTGGTTGGGTTTTCCTTGCGCTTTCTGCGCACGGGCGTTGCAGGGGTCCTTGGACATGCACTTTATCCGGTTAAAGCTTGACTGTTGCCGCAAACTTTATTTTCAACAGTATGAAAGCACCTTTGCAGTTCACATCTCCATTTTCCGCAGAAGGCTGATTCCAGCATGACAGAACGTACAGTATGGAGACAGACAAGTCGAGCAGCATCCTTGACTGGCTTGAATCGGTTCCAACAGATGCCAACTCTCTGCTAATTTTGGACAGCGTACGGGGTCTAGCCGGTCCCCCCAGACTGTCTCAACTTTTTCCCACCTGTTCTCGCCCGTCTCACACGCACGCCGTGCTTTCCACTGCACAACGCAAAGGATGACGTATAATTTTTCTAATGACGAATTCATCTATGCTGAGACACAAGCGATGGAAGCATGCACGAACGGTGGAGAAACTCCTACCCTTTCCCGTCCGAGCTGTATCTTCGAACGGTATGAAAATCTTTGAAACCCTCCGCTCCATGGAGTTTCAAAACAACCCAGTACTAACGACTCATCTTCAATGACTGCCATAGCCTACAAGATCTCACGAAGCAAGAATTTCAAGACGCCGCCCGCATACGCCGATTCCTTTGGAAAGAATTTCCCGTTCTCAATCGTATACTCCCTCAGTTCATCCAAGGACGAAAATAATTCTACATCTCGCCCAGAAGTATCTACCAGGTCGACAAGATTCACATGTATCTTCTTGATTTTCTATCAACATTCAGATAAAAGCGCACTACAGAGTGTTACCAGATACATACCTCCTTGCATTCCGCAATAGTCATAGGCAACGGCTCAATGTAGACGGCTACGCAGAGCTTGTGCCAATTCTCAATATCAGAGATGTTAGTTCCGTAAAGGCTGTTGAATCGAATGACCATGGCATCTTTGAATGCTTGACGAGCTTCCTGGCGTTCGTCGTCGTCCCGATCCCAAGCGAAGAAGTCGCACATGCGGTAGAATTCCTCCGCCACGCCTCGTTTATCGTCGTACGCGAAGTCTGGGTACCGTGCAAAAAAAGCGGAAATCGCATCCAAGTCCTGTCGTGATTTTTGTCGCTGATGGTGGGATGGTTGTTGCTTCTTTTTCTTCTTTTGCAGCAAAGAGAAATTACCAATTGGGCTACGAGTCTAGAACAAAACTGTTTACGTTTCATAGGGAGACTCACTTTCTTGCCGTCAGGGTGGTGAACTTTGTATCTCGGGTCGGTATGAGAAAATCTACAGCTCGTGCCGTACGAGCAGAAGCCCGAGTCCCGAAATCGGTAGCAGACTGGCTTGGTACCATTGCGCATTGTGGGCGGTGCAATAGGAAAAGAATGTTGCAGTCGACGCTGAAAATGGTTCGATGCTTAGGCAATGTGTGCGCGATTAATCAAAGAGAAAAAACTGACTGCGCCAAACGCACGGCTCGTGGTGGGTTTTCAGCAGGGGATATTCTTTTGAGGATGACCCAAGAGCTACAGGAATCGGAAACCAACTTATACTTTATGCGGGCAACCCTTGATCCCAGACGGTGGTGATCCGAGAAGCATATTCAGCAGTAAACTTGGTCAAGCCGATGAGGTGGGCATTCCCTTGTGGCTTACAGAGACTCATTCCACGCACGTTCTCGAGCTCTTCAGATACTGCATAAAACTCCAGACATCTTCATACTAGGTATATCAGAAGCTGAAGAACCGGTATACGCCTGTCGTGGAGAGAAAAGAATGCCGTTTTCAGCGTCTGCTCGCTCTCTGGCCTTCACACCAGCGAGGACCGCAACACCACTTTTTGCTGTAGCATACTTGGAGCAATGTTGTGTAACAATTCACATCACTGCTCTCTAAGCATTCCGTCCAACGAAGTCTGTCCACGTACGGCAAGCCACTATTCCGGGGTGGATGAACGCAGCTGAAGACAAGCCCCACCCGCCCCGGCACGCTAACGATGCAGCTAGTCTGCTTGCTTGCATTTGCGGGGTAACGGAGGCGGCCAATGATGAAACGGATCGGAAGTCATGGCCGTGTTGAACGGAGTTTTGGCAAGCTAACGCTTCTTCAAGAAGTTGACCGGCACGATCCGTTCGGCTCCCAGTTGACCCTCCGAACCGGGCTTATAACTGTAAGCTTTGCAGTGTGGGAATTGAACGAGCGACTTAATTGTAAATGTAGCTCTAAAGTCCCTATATATACACGAGGTAGGGGGCAAGAAGATGACGATGATCCACAATTGCCACTGTAGACAACGTCACTCAGTTTGTAATAGGTAATAGAAATAGGTAACGGAAATAAGTAGTGAGACATATAATGTCAAGAAATAGGGTGGTGAGTCATAAGGTGGTGCAAGCTTTGGTACCGGTAGTCGGTTACACTCTCTAAGCTTCGGACTCACGCTAATAGGGGTAAGTGGTTAAAACACGAATAAAATTAGAACCCCTATTTCGCTTTAAGATCTCCCGACAGGAATCTAGATTTGTGTTGTATAAGTCTTGGGAATACTTAGGCGTTGCACAGGTCTTATTAATGTTCGGAAGATTAGGCTTTGGTAAAAAAAAAGGAGGCATCTAATATCACTTTAGACGTCTTAATCGCTTGCGCTTAAGGTCCCTGAGAGGTTCGCAAAGAGAAACCATCATAGCCGGAGGTCGATCCCATGGACCATCGCCACGTGATTCTTGAAGTCCATCAAATTTCGAGGTGCTAACTAGTAATCGACCGCTGTGAAAATCTCCGAACCGCTGCATTAAACCAAATAGTAAGAAAATCCAGTTTCTTGCCCAGGAACCTAGATTAGGAACCCTGGATCGTTGAGCTCAAGGCCCCTCAGTCCAGTGGCAATTCATGACGCTAGTGCTTATTTCCTGTCTCCCTACACAGTAGCGGACGGATTAATACCATTTCTCCGCTCATCGGTGCCATTCTCAAATTGCAACTCCGTACGCATGCCCTCTTTATACTTTTTCTCGCTATCCTTGAGCATGCTCGACTGCTTCATACCATCGCCGCATGTCGTCTCGTCGTGCTTATCTGGCTCTTGGACATTGTTAGCCTTCTATTTCATCGCTCAACAGCCTGGCCATCGCCGTAACCACTCACTCATCTCGCGGTATACATAATCCAGCAACGGCGGAATCCAAACCGTAACCGCAACAATCTGTCCAAATGTCCAGCCTCCCGGGTTTATCATGTTCAGCTTGATAGAGATCGAGAGGACATTAAGTTGCATACCGATAGCTGCGAGGAAGATGATGGTCGTGAACCAGAAAGCCCGGTGCCAGACTAGAGAATCCATATTCGGCCCTCGTTTGGAACGCCATCGATAAAGTTGGTAAGCAAGTAAAGCGAAAAGAATGAGTGTCGAGTATGTCCAGATCAGAGGAGTAAGGAATTTGATCCTACGACTTGCATCCCTTGCATTGAACAATCCCTTCCTCGCATATTCGTTGGGACAGACAGATAGGCCTGAATATCCTCCGCAGGCTGGAAGAGCCGAAAGCCTGAACCTGAAATTCCGGTAAAGATTGAACGCGTCAACGGAATCTCCAAGGGGAATGAAATGCCAGTATAGGCTCCAGTAAACCAGTGTTGATAGGGCGTACACGGAGATTGTCAGAAGTGTGACTCCCGTAGATGATTTCCTGTAGTACAAAAGGAGAAGGTAAGCAAAGACGACAGGGAGGACACTGTTGGTTGCGAGTGGCGTCAGCAAAAAGGTTACCAACGTGTCGACTTTGTAGATGCCATAGTTGAGGGAGGCAATCATGAGGGTTGCGCTAAAGAAGCACTGAGACTTGTGGAACTCTGACAGGAGATTAATCCAGGATTTGTAATGCTTCCCAGGTTCGGACGGTCTTTCAGGTTCGCTTCTTTTGTGCTGATATATCGCAAAGCCCAAGAAACCGAGCCAGAGTATCACAATGAATATGCATTGCATGACGTACGATGAGAAGACCTGAAAGGAGTTCTGGTCAGTAATGTTGTAGTTGCAAGCCAAGTCGAAGCCACCTACTCCGATTCCAATTACGTCTGCATCAGCCCAAGGCAAAGCTTTGACCGTCTTGTCGCAGAGTGTGTTCAGACAGGTATGGATCGCCTCAAGATTCGGTGAAGTGTTGTTTCGAAGGAGCTTCACAGGCGAGCAGTAATTAGTGTAGCAGAAGGTAGAATCCCGGGATCTCCTGCAAGTTGAGGATAGGCAGTCGGTCACTGCCGATGTGACATTCTGAAGGCTGTCTTCGGTGGTGTGTGGAAGGATAAACTTCTGGATAGACTTGGTTATGTTTGGAGACAGCACGCCTCGATTAGCGTAGCTGGCAATAGACGGGATATTGGCGCAGGCCATGTATTTTAAAATGGGCATTTGGCCATTTCCAGCGCCATTCTGCTGGAGTGTAGAATTATAAAGCTTCTTAGGGTCGCAGTTGTTCACGCAGTTACCGGTTAGGCATCCGTATTCTAAAAAGCTGCCTTCTGGGGGGAAGAGGCGCTCGCATATCGGATTGTTCTGGTCATTCGTATAGCAGCACGACATGTTTCCGCCAGACCCGATATTTGAGCAGGCGATTGGGACGTCCAACGTATTTGCCATATTCTGTGATAATCTTCGTCAGCGGACCTAGTAGACGAAGAATTCAGCTTCATACTGTACCGTGTTAATTACTCAGCGAACGAAGAAATGTTTGATTGAAGGTCTCAATTATCGGGGAAGTTTGCGATAAAATAAGGGGTTGGCAAAAATGATGTAATGAGTTACACAACTAAAAGATCACCCGTCTGACGTAGATCGTATAAGCATCCTTTTGCTAAAAACATCTATGATCAGCCTGTCTGTCGTAAAAGCTCCTATTAACGCCAGAGCAATGCACCCTGCTGCAGATCTCAAAATACAACCTATTAGGCAGCTGAGAATCTTTCAAATCAACCTGTTTCGGCGTTCATTTGGACCTCAGCTGTGAAAGTGACCTGCGGTCGTATTTGCCAGTCACCATTTATTTCTCTGTTACACAACATGGCCAACCCAAGGAGTCTAACGTTATTGCTCATTCCCCCGCTTTCGATTATCGTAAATCAACTCACTGGTTTCTCGTTATCTCATAAATCAGGACCCTTCGTAGAGAGAATTCGGGGGGAGGGTACGTGTGTACTGCTCTCTAGTACCCCTAAAATCCTCTGCGAAGGGTCCTGAGAGCTTATGGTCGCAAAATCAATCACCAAATCACTGCCAAACAGAGTGGGGGAAAATCTAATCTTATCTTGATACGATCGATAATCCACCAGAAGCTTCGGCCACCGCGTGCACGCAGCCACCGCATGCACGGCACCAAAATACGTCTTTTTCAAATACTTATATCTTAACAACTATAAGAGCTTTTATATAAAATTTTAAATATAGCTTATCAAATAGTAAATAAAGCTCTTTATGAATAAAATTATAAAAATTATATTTTATATAATACTTTTATATTATTATTCTATATAAAAGTTATTTTCTTTTATATTATACTATAAATGATATTATTTTGTATTTTTATTTTATAAAAAGCTTTATTTACTATTTGATAAGCTATACTTAAAATTTTATATAAATTGCTCTCATAGTTGTTAAGATATAGGTATTTGAAAAAGACGTATTTTGGTGCCGTGCATGCGGTGGCTGCGTGCACGCGGTGGCCGAAGCTTCTATCGATACGATATCTACTCTCTAGCGGAGCGAAGAAATCCTTCCAGATGAGTTTTGGGAGTGACAGCCGACAACCCCCACAAACCTATGCTTAATGGAGCCAAGAAGAGCAGATTTTGTCCAGTGGCTTAGCGTCTGTCCTCGACTCTTCCGGTTTGGCTCCATCTCCCCCACTTTAGCCCGATTTCTTGCTCCGTAAACCCGCAAACGCTTGGAAGTCGTAACCTCGTGTTGTGACTTTGATTGAAAAGTCGTTAGAGAGGATCCTGATCGATCGCCGAGACCGCCTCCCCAGCCCGACTCCCCGTTATCGAGTATTGGGAATTTAGAAATCGGAATCTGAGGAACGAGACAGACTCCGAAAGCCTCAAGTATATAATCCCCGTTCACTCTCATGCGATGCTATTGACTAGAAACCTTATTAATTTCAGAGACAGGATTAGCCATATAATATACATGCCGGATATCCAGAGGTCCAGTGTGGGTTTAAGAAGACCCTTTTCTAGGACCCGCTTTCATAAAGGAAAATAAACATAGTTCGACAAGCCAGTCTGTCCTCAGCCTATATCTAGAGTATTCGTCGCCGCTATAAAGCCTTCGTGGAACGGTGCAGACGGTTTCCTATCTAGACCTGCTCCGCCCTCAACGCACTCGAATGAAGCCAAAGGCAGCATCTGTGTTGCACTCTGGGTCAGATATTCATGGATAGCAGTACAGCCGCAGTTAACATGTTTTAAGAGCTCGGTCTTCAGCGCAATAACTTCCTCCCTTAACGCAGTCACACAAGGCCGTAGACACGCTCTCGCGGCCGAGAGCTCCCTGGCCTGAGCAACAAGCTCCGACTCCCACGTCTTCTTCTTCTGCCGGCACTTAATTGCGGCAATACGGTTCTTCTCAAGATACATTTCCCTCTTCGCGCCATCTTCTATCTCGGGATCCCCTTCTACCTGAGCTGCATCGCGACGCTTACGCTGTTTCTTGGCGGGAGGAGCAGCAGCAGCAGCAGCAGCACTGCTCCCGTCGTCGTCCTTCGAGGCCGCTTTCCGCCGCCTCGGCGTCTTCTGGGAGCGTTCGGGCGTTGCCGGCTTCTGCTCAGAGCTATCTACCTCTTGCCTGACAACGTCCAGTGAGCGGAGGCTGTCGCGAGGCGGCGAGAGGTCGTTCGGCGGCGTGATCTGGCCGTACGCCCTGACGTAGCTGTCTGAATGCACGGCGGGCGCCTGTGACAGCGCCAAGTAGCCTGCATCCAGGCCTCTGACCGACTCTTCGGCCATAAGCGCTGAAGGCAGTGCTCGCTCGATAGAACAGTCATCGTATCCCCAGCCGTGTTCTCCTTCATCTGTTTTCATCACCAGTGGCGGATAGGGCGTATATGATGTGACGGGACCAAAGTCGGTCGCTTGCGACGTGGTGGACTGGCTTTCTACGCCCATTCCTTTAGTGTTGTAGTTGTTGTACCAGTTGCCCATGTTGGTGAAGCTACTGAAGAGGTTCGCATCATCCATTTCTCCTCGTTGTCTTGGAGACGTCGATTCTTTCAATGGCCTACGGGAGCAAACTCAGAGCAACTTTAGCTACCGTCTTGTCGCAGAGGTAATAGTGTGTTCTCACTTCCGATATGACAAGTTGTGTGTGACACGGGCCGTATTGTAGAACTGGAGAGGTTTGAGAGGATCTAAACATAAATTCCAGGCAAGGCGACGTGCGATTCTGTCACACTCTCTGAGGCAAAAGAAACGACACAGTAAAGTTGGCGACAGGAGGGACAATTCAGCTATGTCAGTTCCAGCGAGCTTTGGTGGAGTGCGATGTAGAACAAACAGTGTCGGCGTGAAGTGGCGAGACGACGTTGGTGTTTTTTTTTGGGAGGGGGTGGGGAGGAGAAACAACAAGGTAATGGGTCGTGATACAGCTCGTGGTCCTATCCTACATTAGCTTGTGCAGGCGTGCGACTGACTGGGCCGCAATCTGATTTTACCAACAACGTTTGAAACTTGGCATGAACAAAGTGCACAAGGAGCCGAAGGCCACTTAGACAATTGAGCACACATTGGCACAGAAAGGATGATGAGGTGTTATTGGAGGAAGGATTAATGGAGGTCAAAGCTGGGATACGGAGTTTCGACTGGCAGCATGCATGATTGCCACTGCTGCATTCGGGTTACCGATCCGGTGCCAGTAGAATGGCCGTGTTGAAAACATGGAATTCTAGGCCACGCGGGGTCGGGAAACATGGCAAACTTAACACATCCAAGGCCCTTGTTAGGGTGCAAGGGTCTTTGCCAATCACCTCAAGGCACCTCACGCACCTCACGCACCTGTTACCGCCGGCGCGACATTTGAGCGGCATACTTTCCCTCTTTGCTCAGTGCAGCACAAACTGACATATGACTCGGCCTCTCCGCGGAGTCACCTCCGATCTTTCTCCACTACCTGTGCCTATATTCGATGTTCGGCATGTCAGCCTAGACATGTCGCCACAAGATATCCAAAGAGGATGCCATCTTAGCCCGCATCTGCGCGATCCTAGCTGCAAATCTCTGCGGTCTCTTCGACCTTTTACTCCTTTTCAATCGTCATTTCACCCGATAAATTCCACGACTCGGCTTCTCATCCGAGCTAAAATGTTCGACGCAATCCATCAACCCTTTGCCATCTGGGGTATCGTATGTAGCTATGTGGATACCCAAACAGGTCACGTTGTTTAAGCTGAAGTTCGTACACTCAATGTTGTTCGACCAGCTTCTATCAGCTTCCATCACTTCAGGGAGAAGACTACGAGAAAAACATGCGCCCGGATGTGTAAATTGCAATGTTTATCACATTCACAAGTCTAGATCTAGCATCTTGATCGAAACGACTACGACGCAACCCCCTTTCTCGACATTCTATCCCGTATACGCCACCCGTAACTTGCAACAAACAAACCAAACACACTTGCTCCTAAATTGAATAATATACAATTGTAATACAATGTACCCTTACCGGAGTTATCAATAGCCTGCAGATTCTTTAGAACAGAGTGCCTAAACACAGCGAATCCCGAATGGGCTGCGCAGGGCAGAATACGAAGTAAGAGCTAGCAGCTTCGTACATTCGTCGAAAATATGATCCGCTACTCTTCGGTTTCCTGTCATGGTTATGATATGGCGGATTACGTGTAAAAATCCTCTAAATATGCGATCAAACAGAAATCGGACGAAATAGAAACAATCCCACGAGTTCTAGCCGTCTACAGATCAACATTTTACACAAAACAGGCAGGAGAAGATACAATAACAAACCAGCAGTGTGCTAGTAGTTATAATCAGTTTATCTAGAGATCCCATAGCGAAAACCTCCCCGCCACAGACAGCCGACCCGGCAACAGTCCTGAGCATCGTTGGCCCCACCAGACCAACTTTCCCACCACACGCCACCGCTCCCCCAGGCACAAGCCAGCAGACCAAAAACCATCACGTCGACTGAAATCCCAGTCCCCTTCCCCCATCCTTACCTCACCGCGCCCTCCTCCCCAAACCTCCGTCACTCCAGCACGCCCACAACCTCGACCCGCCGTCGCGCCCACATACTCGACCCCGCTCGCCGCATAGTCGCACGCATCCCTAAATCCGCCCTCGACTCCCTCGGTCCGGCCCAGCCGCACATCCGGATTGCTTGCGCCGCTGCCCGTCCATGCCGCACGGGTCGAATGGTGCCGTTGGGTTGTAGTTCCCGGTGCGCGAAGGGCCAGGCGCCGGCACCAGCGTGGGGTGACCGGTTGGAGAGCTCGCGCTGTGGGCCGCTGCCGTCGGACACGATGGGAGGGGAAGAGGGGAGGGGGCCAGGCCGGGGTGTTGGCACCAGCGTGGCCGATTAACTGTCGTTTGGCTCAATAAAGGCCTCGATTGATTGGTTGGGTTGTTGGTCGGGAGTTTCGGATTGGGCGGGTTATTGAGTTAGGATCGCAAACGAAGGGTAGAGTATCGAGTCTGGCTTTGGTGCTATTCTGGTAGAAATATGGCTGGAGTGTCTCCGGGCGTTATGGCCCCCGATTGTGAGAATGGAATGTCGCTGGGCGTTATAACACCCAATTGTGAGAATGGGGTTTCGCTGGCTGTTATGACGCCAGAAGAAGGTGCGCGGCCTGGGTCACAGCTAGTAGGGGTGGTTTGGAGCTCGCAGAATGAATTATCGAGATCTCCTCCGTCGATTTCTTCATTTGAGGTGGGTCGTGGAGAGCCTCCGCTATTTCATAGTGGCTGTCCGGCTGGGATTATGAAGGAATTGGAAAACGTCATGCCTCTGGGTAAGATTGCCTCCGTATTCAATGGGGAACCAGCTGGTATGACTTTGCTGTTGTATGCTAAAAGGGGTTGACTCGGAATAAGGCCAGCTGGCAACGAGATATCCATAGGAGTAGGTATGTTAGCTGGGACGAGAACCGGACTTCCAAATACTTCCAAACCCGCAGATGCGATTAGACGGAAGAAACTACATGAGCTGCAATCCTCAGTGCCCGGGCCCACAGGGGTATTTTGGTTTCCGTCATCTGGAAGGCCTAAGGTATCCGTGGCGGCGGGGCTACCGACCGTGAATGTGGCGCCCGACAGAGCGGTGATATGACCCATTGGGATTACAGTTGAACTTTGGGAGAAAATATAGTTGTTTGTGCCACCTCCACCGCCTGTTTCGGCATTATAATCAATCGACCAAATCATGATGCCACAAAGGCAACGGTTGTTTGCGAAGCATTCCTTGAGGGCGTATGTTTCCTCGTCACCATAGCCCAACTAGTTATCACTGCCGCACATGAAGTATTTCACCATTGTGGTGCCGTTGAGATAGGGAGTATGCTCCTTTTCGTCAATTATTTGACATTTTCAGTCATTCTAAGGATCTAGCCCCACAATTTTCGAACAGCGTGTTTCATCCCATCCTCTCAATCGAATCAACCCCGGCTTTTAACTAATCAATCATGCATTTCCCCAACCACAAATCCCTAAGATCAGTTTTTTACCCCGATACCCCAACCCTTCTTAGGGTTGCAAGTCAGTTAGCTAAGTTCAACTAAGACCTCGAATTGATTGAATTGAGAGCATTATAAGCAGAGAGCTCCGTTAATTAAATCAATATTGACTTATTGGCAACAGTTCCAACTGGATTCAACTAGGTAGTAGTTAATAATTATCACTAGTCTTAGCATAGAGGTAATTTTAGAGGACGCACCTGGCGACATCAAAATTACTCCTTACTGCCATTCCTGTTGCCCGGCTCTTTGTATAAGTCTATCACTAGTCTTAGCATAGTGTTGGCTCACCTTACTGCCGTATGAACACCTGACTTAAATGTCTGTCTACTATATCAATCACGCCTTCCTTATCCCACAATCTATCATCATTAAAGCTCCAATTACGTTAGATTGTAGGCGTGTGCGATTAGAAGTAAAGAGGAGGCTCTTCCAGCCAATTTTTGAATAGGACTCTGGCTTAAATTTAGGAGCAGACGTGTCGTTATTGCTGTTTAAGCTATAATTTAAAGCGCGCTAAAGATGGGTAGGTGCAGAAGGGTTGGAATAAGCTATAGAGAGTATAAAAGTATTTATTTAGCCATTATATAACATGTTAAAAGATATAATAGTGGTAGAATCAGTAGAGCTAATAAATGAACCTAGACTAGAAGAGAAATTCCCCTTTAACTACTAAGACTCTAGAAGTAAGATAATAATATAAATAGCGGGTGATACTTGGATAACCCATTTTACTAAGGGCTACTAAGAAAATTAAGGTTTAGAATATTACTATATATTAACCTAGTAATATTTCTATAAAATATTAAAAGTTTTAATGTTTACCAACCAATTTAACCTAACTACGACTTCTATATTGATTGAGTTGCCAAGCCAGTGAGCTCTCAGTTGGTTGAATAAATTGAGGCTTGGCAATCAATTCAATTCAATATTAAAACCTCATTGATCTGCAATCCTGACTCTTCTCATACTCTACGCATCCAACCTAAAAAGCAGCGTCCCGAAACCCAACTGGTCATACCCGCCACTATTCGGACCATAATCTCCACCACCGCCCTCGGCACCACTCCCATCGCTAACCACCAGATCGCGGTACGCTTTGCTCCATGACGCATTCAGTCCCTTCAAGCTGCCGTAGTGCGCATACAGCAGCTCCCACATGGGCCGAACGCTGCCGCGGGACGCGTTGCTGATGACGGGTTGCGTGACGTCCGACCTGTACGTCGTGTAGGGCACGTCGTGGCCTAGATTATATTTGGCGACGTATTCGGCGCTGGACGAATATCACACATTAGCCATGCCCTACTTCTGCTTCTGCTCTTCCTCACACTTCTCTATTTAGTCCTTAGGAATCCGCGGCACCCCCCGTACCACGACCTGGAACGCAACATTCCACAACACTAAGCGAAGAGCAAAGCAGGAAAGGATGGGAATCGGAGGGAGATTAGACAGGGAATTAAAACTCACCCAGCCAAGATCAAACTATCATTCAGCCCAAACAAGTCATCCCCCTGGCTCCAACTCTGCTGCGCTAGCTGGCCCAACAACGCAAAATCCAACGTCGAATGTCCCTGATCCCGCCCAGCCTCCTGGCCCTGACCCAGTTTCTTCCCGCTCCCGGCCTCCGAATACGTGATCCAGATAGCCTTGGTGAGCGCACCGTTCCCGGCGCCCGTCTTGAAGTACGCGATAGCCTCATCGTACATGGTCCGGTTGTCGGACAAGATGCCGGTGGCCTGCATGGTCAGGAGGTTGGCCAGGTCCCAGTTGGCCCAGTAGTGGTTGATCTTGGCGCCGTTGTGGTTGACGAGGAAGTCGTGGTTCATGGGGTAGAACACGTTGCGCAGCAGGGCGATGGTTGCGTCCAGCCCCTTCCATCCGGAGTACGCGCGCAGGATCTCTGCCGCGTTCGCCAGCTGGTACCCGTAGATGCCGCTCGCGAGGAACCTGTCCGAGCTCCCGTAGATGGCCGTCAGCGTCGAGCTCCAGGCGTCCAGGATATTGCCCGCGGCTGTGCCGTACGTCGCGTTGCCGGTTACTTTCCAGTAGATCGAGAGCGCGTACGCGGTCGCGGCGTCGCGGTAGAGGTCGCCGTAGTTTTGGGGAGAGCCGACGCCGCGGTAAACGGTCGAGTGCGGCCTTGGGCTGTGGGTGAGCGTGGCGTGCGAGACGACTCTTTGCCAGCCGGTGTACCAGGGCGTCGTTTTCGAGTTGACTTTCGAGATGATACGCGTGAAGTCCGCCTCGGTGCTCAGGAGGCCAGGGTGTATGAAGGCGGCGCTTATGGAGGGGGTAAGAGCGAGGAGGCCGACGAGAGTTGAAAGGAGCATTGTGATTGACTACCCGTGTAACTAGACTAGCAGAGAATCAGGATCCCTTAGGGGTCTGGAGTCCTTGGAGAGTTGATCTTGCTTGGAATAAAAGTATGATAGAGTAGACATAATGATAGAGCGACGAGTATTTTATACAAAATCACCATAGGTCTCATGGCTGACATTCAGTTACACCCATATGAATACAAATCTCGCTCATAATCCCTCAGACTAACGATCTTTCTAGCATGGGAAGGACTGATACGGTGGACCTCCAAATTGATAAAATTATCACGGGGTGGCAAAGGGGTGGCAGTGGGACGGAATTCTGGGTATTTTGGACGTGATGCGACAGCTTCCATGTTGCTTTCAGGGTTTAACCCAGGAACCGGAAACACGTTACACTAAACGGATCGACACGTCCGTGCATCGAAGTTTCAAGATTTACATAGTAATTTATATGCATTTCCCTAACCAGATGTAATTTTTAATACTTAGTAGGTCCATCATAAGCCGCCAATAACTATTGCTCTACACCTCTCCCTTATATTTGTTCCCCTCCAGTTGTCAAGTCCCCCACTTTATCAAGATTCGTCCATTTTATAAGTATTGACGCCTCTTTTTATCAAGTGATTGAATGTATATATATAGGCACTACTTTATGAAGTGAGAGGTATACTTGATACATATCGGCCCCTCAAAGTCCGCCCGAATGTTACACTATCGCATGGATACGTCGTACATCACTCGTAGATGAAACCTCGATTTCGTGAAAATTCTACGTAGAGCCTCCCTACCGTAGGATTGTACTACGTAGTGCCTTACTATATAGAGCTTCCCTATATAGAACTTCCTGCTTGTAGAGCTCTGCGCAACGTTTAGTCGGCAGAGGCTCTGTGCAAAGTATCGTCGATAGAGCTTAGGGCTTTGTCTAGAACTTCGTGTAGAAGTCATAAAAATAACGCGTAAACTTGGTAAAAATCTACCTGTCTTAGGGTGTGTTCGGTTGCAATCTAGCGCCGTTCGGTTCCAAATCGCCCTCAAATCAGAAATTTCGTGATCTGTGCTCCTTTTAGTGTTAACTAGTTAGTAATTAGTAGCGTCTACTACCGCGGCTCAGATGGAGCTAGGGCTTCAGATAAGACCCTTAAAGTTTGACGTGGCACAATGCGTGATTGATTTTGGTGAGTGATCCGGGCGATCCGAGTGACCACTGCCACCACCTCTATCATGACTTTGGTATAGATTGATCTACGAAGAAAATGAGGCTATCCCTAGCACAGATAGATACGTCCTATAGGATGTGCACCGTGCGCACCAATCAATAAGCTGCACGGTGCACATTATAGGACGTATTTCCAAGGGGCGTAACATGAACGGGTCACACGCCCCCTCTGCCAGTACTGTAAACAAAATAACCTAGCCCGGGGGGGTCTACCCGTTCATGTTACCCTCTTGTGTCTGTGCAAGGGATATATACACGGTGGATGACTAGGGACCCCGATCTAACCCTAAAATAGTAGTGATCAGCACCAGATCGACACTCGGTGATATTAAGAAGCCATGCCTTATGGCCATAGAGCATCTATGCCGTCTACCTCGTGCCGCTCTATATATCAGTATGCTGAGTACGAACGCTGCTTGGAAACAAGATTGTCGCGATCACGAAAGTTAAAGATTATGACATCATAGAGGGCACGCAGTTGCGATAGCAGTATCGCAATCGGGGTGCGTGGAGTCGAAGATTAATCTGATTTCTGAATCAGGAGCTTGGAGCTCCGAAGCAAATATATACTATAAATAGTGAGTCTTGGCACAAATATAGTGTTAAGGAGGTAGAGGTAAAGGTAGCAAATATCACCAATATTAAATTAAATTCTCCTCATTATCCTCTCTATCCTTATCGCCGTCGTTAATATTATCGCCTTAATAGCGGCAAACTGTCACGGAGCCGCTAGACGCAGTATATAATGAGCACAATTGAATGGCTATTGATAGTGCTAATCTACAATGGCAGGTGGAAAATTAAGACGCGATAAATATTTGTAGCTTGACAGCCATTAAGCGAGCCAATTAGACAACTTCAACCGCCGGTGAAAATCTGTCGATCGGTAGTCCGTGCACCGATTGTAAGAAAAGAAGAACTCGTGTGTAGATTGATCTATGAAGAAAAGAGACTATTTATACATAAGGTATGAGTCACAGGTCGGTGACCGAGTCGGTGACCGAGTCAAGGGTAAGACGGTAATAAGTAACCCCGATTCAGGTCGACAAAATCCCTTAAAGTTGCCAACCGACAACCTCCATCGGTTGAGACGGTAGAAAACAGCAGAATGTGGCAGAATATGGCAGAAAACGGCAGAACGTGTAGAAAGCGGTAGAATAGGTAGAAAAGGGTGTTACGGGTGAGTCCCGCGACACAAACTCTACCTCTAATACCTCCTCATTATTATCTTTATCTTCCGTTATTAATTAAATTACTAATACCTCTGCCTGCGCCCTCTTATACGTAGTAACACGAAGCTTTAAGGCCTATAATAGCGATATTCTATCTATATGTATATAAGGAGGTAGGCTAAGTCGGTGACCAAGTTAATAGTAAGACGGTAATAAGTATATCCAATTCAGGTCGACACTAAGGTTCTCCTTCTACCTCACTAACGTCCTTGCTATTAAATATACCCTTCTACGGAGGCTTATATAAGCGGTGAAGATATTTATTTGCCTTGATTATATCTATCCGTAACCGAGAACGACGATCTTTAAGGAGGATTTTAGCGCTGCTAAATAGTCGTTCGTAATCACCTGTTATAAGTAGAATAGTGTCGAACGGGACGATCAAGGATGAGAACTCTGTTGATTGAAGCTGGCTCTAGAGCCTTGTTAAATACACGAATTGGGTGGGTCAAGACACCCCTGACCTGAGCTTGATATGGTAGTAATCGACGTCAGGCCGATAAATAGCGAGGATATTAAGGGCGAATTAAATAAGCTTAGGCTAAGTAGTAAGGCGATTATACTAGTATTATATGGCGTTAAATTGCTCGTCCTATTTAAGTAATATATAATTCGTGTTAATATAGTTATTGGAAGGATCAACCTCTTGTACTTCAGCGGCGACGTCGGCTTTATATGTGATCTTAAGGCGCTTGTGATTGCGAGTGGAAGTGTAAGTCTTATTCTTTGGCTTTAGTGGTGCGGGTTAAGGTAAGTGATCTGCTGCTAGGGATGATTAACACTTGCCTTTGCCTTTATATTTAATCTAAAGCTCCTCTACTGCCTACTCAACTGTAGATATTACGTGGACTTGTAGGAAATACTACGGTAGCTTAGTAAATGGGCCAAGTATGTAGAATAATTAAGTTATAAATACCGACCGTGGAGTATATACCTAACGGATTAACTCCAGTTAATTCTAAGATTTACTATAAAGAGAAAACCATCTGTAGTAGGGATAGTAGGTCCTTAAATATATTCCTATACTTTTAGGAAATCTCTTTACACGTGTTATACGTATTATATAGTTCTACTGGGGTTATTATAGCCTATACTACCTCTTGTAGCTTATTTAGCTCTGTCCTAAGTAGTCGTAATAAAGTCTATAATACTACCTCCCTCCTCTGCATAGTAAGGATTGATGAGCCCAGAATACGGTGGCATCAACCAAGAACTTGTCTTATTTACTCTACTCATGCAGAATGCCCAATATCCTACAGCAAAAGTCGCAACAGAACCTAATCGTCTCGCCACAAGCTTCCTTACATACGTATGACCCATTTTCGACAATTTCTCTCCCATGCTGTAGCCTCCCCAGCAACGTCAGGCTCTGCTTTCTCTAGCATTTTATCTTCAAGATTTTTTCTTCTCTACACAATCCGTCTCGAGATGTTTTAAGAGCTTATTTGAACTGATCTTCCGTAACACCTTTGCCCATGGCGCTGGTGCTTGACACACCGCCGCTGACCATCTTTAGCATATTATCGATATAATTCGCGCCCGACCATTTCTGATGCGTGACAACCTCGATTTTATTCTCCATCTACAATAAAACACAGCCACATCAGCAAGGTCGTTCCGTAGCAGGCTGTATTGGTATACGGATCAAGGACTTACTTCCGGCTCCTGGATGATCTCACCATAGGCCCGCATGCCCTGCTTGGCGTAGGCCTTGGAGAAGGTATCGGCCATAAGCGCCGCCTGATGCAGGCCGGCGAGCGTGATGAACTGCCAGCAGTAACCAAGCGCGGCGAGGCGCTTGATGTAGGTTTCCTGCTCGTCGCGAGGCATGGCCGCTTTCCAGTTGAAGGAGGGAGAGAGGTTGTAGGCGAGCCTGCGGGTTGCTTGTTAGCCAAACTCGACTGGTGAGGGAAGGAAAGAAAGGGAAGATTCCGTACTTCTGCTCCGGCCACACCGCGTGCACGCCGTCCGCAAACTCCTTCGCCTGCGCGTAGTCTGGCAACTTGCTCTCCATCCAGATCAAGTCCGCATACGGCGCATACGCCACCGCGCGGTTGATCGCGCACTGGCAGCCGCCTTGGTACCGGTAGAACCCTTCACGCGTCCTCGCTGCCTCCCAGTCAAAGTAGACATCAACGCCGGTCAGTCCCTTAGCAATGGCATGTGCTTCGGCGTTGCTCTTGCCCTTGGATGCGGACAGGAATTCCTGGATCAGGCCCTGTTTATTGACATGTACGCTAGAGTTGATAGTGTCGATGACAGCTTCATGGAACAGTTTGAGGTTGGCTTGCTTGACCCAGGCATCTTCGATTGCTTGGAGCTCGTTGCCTGATTTTCCGGCTTGCTCGGCAGCGTGCATGAGTTCCGAAAGTGGCTGAAGAGCTGGGTTGGTGCTGCCTATGATATAGTGGTGGTCCCGGGGGTCAATAGTTGAGGTAATGAGAGTTGCGGCTTCGGAATCGGTTCGAGCGATGGCTAGAAGGTTAGTGCCTGTATCGAGCACGGGTCAGTATAACCATTCTAACTAAGACCCGCGGATAGAAGTAGGTCAGTGAAAAGAGACTAGAAAGTTCATATCTTACCCATAATATCTGCCTGTGCCCTGATAGCCACCAATCGGTTGATGTGCTCACTGATCGGCACAAGCACCTTTCCAGCCATATGTCCACACTTCTTCGTTCCTGGAGCCTGGTCCTCGATATGAATGCCCGCAGCGCCCTTCTCAATGAATAGTTTTGTGAGCTTCATAATGGCCGTCAAACCACCATGTCCAGTGTCCGCATCCGCAACAATGGGCCGGAGGAAGTCGGTGTTGACCACACTGGTGCGGTTGGCTTTGGGAGTAGTGAGGCGTTCTTCGCGCTGCTTGCGGTCGTGGAAGAGCTGGGCCATGAACAGGTGCTGAACTTTGTTTGGGACAGTGGTCTAAATATTGTTAGTATGGTCGCATGAGCACTCGATGGTGGCTTGTGAAACTTACCATTGGGTAGTCTGCGAGATCCGGGCCTGGCTCATCTGTTGAAGAGGCTGTTGAAGAGCACTGCCAGCCCGAAACATACACGGTATCTAGATACTTGGCCATTTGGGTAACCATGACGGGGTCCAAACAGCCATATGTGAAGCTGGCTTCTTTATTCTGTTCAAATATCAGAATCTCGATTCTCTTGGGATGGGTATTACTTATAGCAAAGATTTCATATTATATACCTTGAACCTCTGCTCTACAGTCTTCCATAACTTCTTGGACATGTCATTGCTGGGATATGTGATTTTCAGATTCCCTCTCTTGGCTACAATTTGCTCTGCACTGAATGGCCGCTTGGTGTACCGCCACCTCGGATCAGCCCACCATTGTTTAACAGCCTCAACATCGTCCTGGTATCTCTGCTCCTCAGCGTCTAGGTATGAAGCCATTGTTTAAGTTAAGCAACTCTCCAAAATAAATTCTAGTCAACCTAGTAGTCCGTCAAAGAAGACGAGGAAAAAGGTGAAAGGGCGGGGAGGTAAAAATGCTCAAGTAGCGGGGTGACAGCGTAATGACAGCGGCCATGGGCATTATAAAAAAAGAGATGCTGCATTCCTCAGAGTCAGTTAGGTCAGTAAGCGTCGGGTCAGAGGCAGCTCGAGAGACTGCATCTTGCAACCATTGGGATGAGGGGAGGTGCCGCTTGAAAGAACGAATAACCTCGTTGCAAAGCACGACCTGTAGCATAATAGCCCCTCGGTCCAAAGGCTCAAGTGTTAAGAAGAGACGAGCGCCGCCTCCGACCCTGGCTTAGGGTGAGAAGATGGGCTGGTTGTTTTTCACGTGTGGGCCATGACGTTGTGCCAATGTCTGGCCCAGACATCGTCCAGCGCTTTGGATTGGCAATGAGGATGAAGAGTTCGCATGTGAAGATAAGGTCTCGTGCCCCTGGATATAGCACAGTGTGGTTACCTCGATATAATTTTTGTTTGTTGTTGTGGTCTGGCATGTGAAGCTGCAGTGCCCAGAGCCCCATTGGAATGGGGCGAGCATGGGGGGCCAACAGGGGATGACTGCAACGGCTGGCTCCTGGCTGCGTTTTCCCGAAACGTCTGAACCTCGGCTATCGCTTCGTCCTTTATCCATCGAACAACACAACATCAGAGCACTGCTTATATCCTACGTCACGCGCATGACTCATCTCCATCGTGCAGTAGAGCTGACATCGAGTTAAGTTCGCACTGATCTCATACCATCTGGAATAAAAGCCGCAGCAAGAAATTACCCCTCTACCCGTGTTCTGGTGCTGTGCGCGTATACAGGAACCAATACACAATTGAACGCGATGAGCGGCTTTAAAAAAAAATTGCAGATATGACAAGCTAACTGGTCGCGACTAACCAACCTGCTCCCAGGATAGCTACTGCCATGGCTACCAACAGGAATGCTCTTTTCTTGTATAATCTCACGGTTGAACGTTTTCGCCGATTCCATAGCTGACCGACTTCCGAAAAACGATGAAGCATCGTCTCTAATAGCCACAGGTCGATCTACAATATGTCTATTTGACATCAAGTTGACACGAGAATATTACAGTCCGTAGCACCATGATTGTTTCTTCTCAGCTCCAGCCCTTGACAAGCGCCCAAAAATATACCGCGCTCACCCGCATCAACATTGCAAGACATCCTGCCATTTCCGTCGAGAATGAAATATCACACTTCTCAGATCGAGAGGTACGGTAAGAAATGGGGGGCTGTATGCCGACAATCAATAGCATCCTAAAAAGAACATCTGTAAAGACTATGACATCAATGACGCCGAATGCAACCCTCTGGGCGAGAAATAATTTGACGGCAGTCCGCCTGTAGTCCTACGCGTCATTACAGGAGCTCTGTACGAATCGGTCGATGTTAGAGAATGACAAGATCGAATATCTTGAACCGAGGTGTTGCGATTTTGAGACGTGATTGGTGTAATTGGATAGGCAGGTGTAGTGGGTGGACAACGCGACCTTCGCAAAAGCGCCTAGCACATTTGGTCAAAACTATTATCAAGATTTATGTTCCATGTTTCGAAAGTCTTGGGAATTAAAGCCGGTAGGAGTTCCGCTTCCGAGATCCAAAGAGCGCGATTCTTTTGATTGGTACAATGCAGTGGAGAGGACTGCTAGCCTTGATAGGCAAGCGTTAGTCCCGTTTAGGAACGAGCTAACCTTCAAAGTAATTTGGACTTGGAGTGGATTTGAGCTCAAATCCACTCCACTCCAGTCCAAAAAGATCACTGGAAACCATTTTATAGCCGCTTATATATGCCAGGAACACAAGGCTAATATCTAGAAGGCTAAGGTAGAGCTACCGACAAGAAAATTGGCGAGTGAAAACCCACGAGTGATAATCATCGCTACGTGTCGGAATTGGGTCGATACGTCCTTGGTCAGGTAGATGTGTGAGCTGCTCTGTAACCATTAGAAGAGCAAGATGTACAGCTCTGTGCACGACCAGCTTCACCCCCCCTCTCTGGCAAAAATTTATTTCGCTACGGTACGCGGGCTCGCCAAATTGCCACCAACTGTACATAGTAATTGTAGCGAACGCATGTGCCTGTACG
>Ga0307515_10005514_pt1 | contig 25617 bp, 28 predicted proteins | sample 17_EM_MG_FD_194513 | JGI IMG/M metagenome (GOLD analysis project Ga0307515, IMG submission 194513) | Populus trichocarpa ectomycorrhiza microbial communities from riparian zone in the Pacific Northwest, United States - 17_EM | ecosystem: Host-associated > Plants > Roots > Unclassified | place... | reverse complement strand
TGTTGGCATGGGATTGGGCCCGATGGCTTGTGTGCCTTTCGGCCTAAAGCTGCGGGCATGAGGCCGGTGGCTTACGGCCCCCATTGGCCTCCCCTGCCCCCACCAGCCTCGCCTGCCCCCATGCTGAGGAGTAGGGCTAGCCCCGGCAGTGATGCCCGGCATTGGTCTCCGGATGTGATACTCGGCTTCGCCGAGTATGCTCTCTCCTTTCCCATATATTTGCCTGTCTTTCTCTCTCTTTGCTCTTTAGACAATCACTTTTGTACAATAGTCAATTCAATATCTCTATTCGTACTCGATTGATCTCAACACTTGTCCGAGTACCCTCTTTTGTGTCTCTACTACCTGCACCGCTAGTAACTCGGCCTCCTTCCACCGCCCTTGGTACCTGTATGTCGATGCGAGATTGCTCATACTAACTAAGGTATGTGGATGCTCGTTGCCACATGCCGTCTTTCTAGCTTCCATGATTTCCACCTCCAGCTGTTCGGCCTCCTTCCATCGCCCCTGATTCGAAAATATCGATGCGAGGTTGCTCAGTGTTGTCAACCGTCCCGGCCGTTGACGGTAAATTTCCGTCCCCGGCCGTCCCCGGCGGTCATCGGCCGACATCCATTGATGATTTGCAAGTCATCATACATAATAGATATTCAGTTATAATAAGTACATTTCTCCACTATCTTGACTGTGAATCAAGATCCTTCAACATCTGCTCGATCCGAACCTGAATTCTTACTACTGATTGAGAGTCTAGAAATATAGATAAATTTATTTGTACCACGCGCTCTAGAGTTAAAGTATATGTATTAATAGTAACCGCCCGATGTCGGCCGGTGACGGTGGATGACGGCCGACCTGCCGTCCACAGCGGGCGAGGACGGGACGGACGGCCTTGGCACCGTCCCGTCCGTCCTGCAGATATTGCGGACGGACGGGACGGTTGACAACACTGAGGTTGCTCTTGTGCGCTGTCACCGCAGATCTTCCATTACAATCGTAAAACTTTAGAAGCTCTTTCTGCAATAGCTCTGCTTCCTTCCATTCCGCTAGGTGCATGTGTGATTCAATGACATCTAGGATGGATCGAACGTAATATGGATGACTAATTCCATCTAATCCTTCTATGTTGTCCCTGATCCACATTCGCAGCGCTTTTGATTTTACATATTCCCTACAGCATCCAGCATATTCCCGATTGTCGTGTATAAGCCCAATGTGACAAGGTGTAGGTCCCCAAATGCTCTCCTCATATCGGCAACCTCTCTTTCGTACTCTTTTAAAGCTTCCTCCAGTTGGAACAGTCCGCAAGTTCGGTACTCGTTTATCAGGTCGACTGTAATAAGGCCACTGAGCTGGCGTATTCCCCTACTCTTCCTTCTCGTCGGTCGTACTGCTTCTATTTCAATCCTCAGGTCGTCAAGTTCTTTGTTGCTTCTCATTAGCCATATACGGCATTTATTGCCGTCTGACTTGACTCCAAATCCAATATGATAACAGAAGGCAACTTGAAACGCAATATGAGCAACAAAGGGTTCAGTTTGTTTCTCCAAGTATTTCTTTTGGAGGCAGTCTGTAATCTGTGTTCGCACACGATAGTCGGTTTGCATAAGATGGACAAGATTATCGGCAATGATTCCAGTAGTCCGGGTGTGGACCAGTCCACTGGGGGCAAATCAGCGAAAGTCTCTGGGAGTCAGTAATACACTGAGCCACCAAATGGAGTCATAAACGGAGACTCATACACACAGACTCATACATGCTGGCTCACTTGCCACTTGCCACTTGCCACATCCCAGCGGCCAGTTGATACTAGAAGGTCTTGAATGCGATCACTAATACACTGTAAGTTGGCGAATTGACTCATAATCCCCGGACTCATACTCCATACAGCAGTTTTCGCTCTGCCACTGCTATTTGCAATTGTGGCCTTCCATTGACTTCCATTGACTTCCATTGACTTCCATTGACTTCCATTGACTTCCATTGACTTCGACCAAGCTTCTCACTCCAATAGGCTTCGTCGATGTGTCATTAACACCGGCCACCACATTGAACTTGAAATTGTTATCTTCGTGGAACTGTCAAATTTTCCGTGTATATAAGGCACAGATGCTTCCCATCAATAAATCATTACACTCGAACATACCCATCATCACCAACACATCGTTTGCTCTCTATTACATTACATTCTCAACACCATGTCATCTGTATTACTCTCAGACCTCAGTAGCAGTGAAGACTTTCAACCCTTAGATGTTGAGTCTGAGTCCTCAGAGGTGCAGGTGTCAGAAGCATTTGACACCAATTCCCAGACACAGTCGATGAGATCTGCATCTCCAAATCTAATCTCCATCTCGGCGTCAACTTCATTACGTCCCATCGTGTCTACAACGCCATCCATTTCACACAAAGGGCAACGCTTGACTTCTCCCATTCATTCCCATGGCACGATTTCTGAGTCTGGTGGAACTAAGTACTGGAATTGAACATATTGTAAGTCCGCCTCCAATTGAGTCACACTCCGGCAGTTCTGATGATGAATACAGGTTCAATGAAATATAAATTGAGTCGAGGAACCACAAAGCTGGCTGGCCATTTGCAGAAACACCACTCAACAAAACTTAACCTGAGAGTTCAAACCTCTTCTCCAATTGTATCTGGGTTAATCGATGCAGTGAAGCAGCTCGATCGCCAGAAATTCAACCAGAAAGTAGCTGATGACTGGCTCCTGAGATGGATCATTCACACGAATGTTCCCTTTTGTATGACCTCAAACTCTCGATTTCGAGCGCTGCTACTGTATCTGAATGATAACAATCAACTACCACAGTCAGCTACCACAATCACACAACGTATTCTCGCTCATTTCCGGAGTTTGCAGCCTCATGTGGCCAAATTGAGGCAGCAAGCAATAACTCGAATTCATCTCTCCTACGATGGCTGGACTAGTCCACATCAAACAATGGCTGTGCTTGGGGTTACTGCACACTTTACTACCAAAGCAGGCATTCACATGAACCCCATCATCGGACTTCGCTGACTGGAAGGTTTGCATACCGGTTCCAATATGGCGGAAGTCATTGTTGAGATTCTTCGAGAGTATGGAGTAGACGAGAAGCTTCGATACATCATGGGAGACAATGCTACCAATAATGCATCTCTGGTTAGAGCTCTTGCGGAGGAGCAAGTGCATGGGACATATCACTATCATGCAGGAGAACACTGGCTCCGCTGCGTTGGCCATGTTATCAATCATGCAGTCAAGGCTTTCTGGTTCGGAGATGTATATCAGACACTGTCGCAAGTTACAGTTATTGTCACCAATGATACAATGGCTGAATGGCGGAAGATGGGACCCTGGGGCAATGCCCTCAATATTACGATATATGTGCTTGCATCTCCACAGCGGCGTCAGGAATTCAAACGACTTGGTGGAACCACAATGCTCCACAGAGACACTGCTACATGGTGGAATACTGGATATACAATGATCCAGAGCATTATTCGAAACCGGGATGCAGTGGAAGTATCTTGTCAACGCCATCCAGAGTCCTTGGATTCAGATCGCTTATCAGTGGATGATTAGAAGCAGCTGGCTGATGCAGTGAGCATTTTGAAGCCATTCTATGCTGCAACACTACGCATGGAGGGTGATTTCTCTGAGCTGCATACCATTCTAGTTGAACTTGACTTCCTTCGAACAATGTTTACAATGTTGTTACAGTAATACCAGGTGAACCCTCATCTTCATGTCCGAAGGGCTGCAGCAGATGGGATAGTGGTGTTGGACAAGTACCGGAAGTTATACAAAGAGCTCACAGTTTGTGTAGCAGCAGTTGTGTTACACCCTGCGTACAAGTGGGAATACTTTGAAGTGGCTGTGGACCAACTTGAATGGACTGAAGATCAATTGCGGGATGCAAAGCTGCGTGTGCAAGCACTGTGGCTTACAAAGTACATGACGGTGTCTGCAATCAGAGCATCTGAGGGGGAACGCCAGCCTGATACTCCTCCAGCGGCAGCTACGCCATATGCAACCTGGCGTGCTCAGTGGCAGCGGGTTATTATCAGTACTAATCTCTCTCCATCCAATCTACTGATTGAGTTCTAATGTGTATAGCTGATGAATATGACCGGTATCTCTCACCTCCATCTGAACCCTCTGTCATCGACCCATTCACCTATTGGCAGTCTCAACACCAGATGAATCCAAATCTTTCATTAATGGCAATTGATATTTTATCCATACCGGCCATGTCTGCTGGAGTTGAGAGACTGTTCTCCCAGTGCAAAATTATGCTTACAGACAGGCGAAATAGACTTCAAATTGATTCCCTGCAAGCTGTGGAATGCATCAAGTCATGGGATTCTCTGCAAATTGGGCTTCCACAGGTTGTGGTCACAGAAGCTCAAATGGAGGATGGAAAGGTTGAGCTAGATATAGATCCGGCTGAGGATGACAATATGGACATTAGGTAAACGCTGCAAATGAGAATATGGATGTGGAAATCTTGTAAAGACTGAGAAGGAAGGTACGATTTTGGGAAGTATGTAACTAGCTTGAATTGATCAGAAGTAGCTTCGTTAGACTGGTCCAGACCAAGCTTGTCCAGTCCAAGACTGCCAGTCTGTTGTCCAGTCCAGTCCGGCTCTCCTGGTGGACTGGACTGGACCAAGCCCTATGTTAAGGCCCGAGGAAGTGGTAAAGGAATGGAAGATGTGATAGGTTATATTTGTTCAGGTACGAAGAAAGAAGTGCAGGAATCAGGGGGGAACGAAGTTACTCATTTAGTGGAAGCGGGGACGAAGGTTCTAGAGGAACGCAAGGAACCGGTAATGGTGTGGTAGCTATCTCAATAGATTAGGATGAGATGAGGACGTGGGAAGAAGTGTTGCGACGTCGGATGTTGTGGCGTGGTTGTACTGATAAGAAGAGATTTTAGGTGTGTAAGATCATGGGATGATTATTCGGTCGGTACATCGGGGCATGAAAGATGGTTTGAGGGTAGCGCACGAAGTGTATATAAAGAGAGGTTGTTGGTGTTGGAGGATTTCCTTTTGTTCTCTCTTTACTCGTTCTCTTGTATAGCAAGCAATAGTACGACTTTGAAAACATTCTTGACTCCTGTTTTTGTTCCTGTCTCTCGATACGCACTTCGAGTTCAGTCTTGCAACATCCACATCACCTGCGCCCGACCCCGCCCGTTACATTAGAACGAGTCCTCAATACAACGCTCCTGATAGCGGATGTTCTGTCAACATTGCCTGACCCCCTGCCTTGATTAGTGTTGGTACTTCTTCGAAGAAAGTGACAGTTATATCTCAATCTGCGGTTACTGCAGCTACGAATTATGCCATTTGGATGTGCCTGCATCCCTCGAACGGTTGTAGGTATTGTCACGAACCTTGCTCCTCCTCTTGTTGGGTATATTTAGGACCCGAACGCTATTGGATTCATATTTGCGACGATTGCGTCGACATCCGCAGACAGCTTACCGGATGTGATATCCGCAATTACCCTGATCGATCGCCGTTCTCGAATGCAAAAGTACGACAGTAACTGCATTTCTCAAACGAATTGGTTTGACCTTGCCGGACTACATTGCATCGTATCCGAACCTGAACCCTTGAACACCTTCGAAAGTATCGAAGGACTATTGACTACTGAGGTAGACGATATCTGCCTCCCCGCTGAATTTAGGGAACAATCAGACACTCCGTCCCCTTGGAATCGTTACTGGACGGAAGCTGCTCAATACGGAGGAGGCCTAGAGATAGACGATCCCGTATTTGGAGACAGCTGGACTAGGTATTGGGGAGCCCATTCCTGGTGTGACTGTGATATAGATACTCCTTGTTGGTGTGAAGGACACGACTGTCGCGGAACCCACGAAACCGAGGGTCACGCCCCAGCAGCAGCAGCAACAGCAACGGCTCCTGAAGTCCCCTTGATCGTCGTCGAGCCACCGACACCCACCCCCTCTGAACTCGACCCGTTCAATTGGCATTGGTAGATGTGCTTGATCCGCTGCAATGTCCGGATCACTGGAACTCCGAGCGGCCCTGGTGTCAGTACAAGACCAAGGGACAATCAATCAAATTCTCGAGACGAATCTCGGAGAAACCACAGAAGAAGAAGTCATCGAGCTATTGATGGTGACACAGCAGATCCTGAGCAGGGTGGCACAATATTCGCAACCTGTACGAGAAATACAACAAGTATGCAGTCACCCTGTGGAGTTCACAGACCTGCGGAATCAGATAACCATCCTTCGGGCCCGAGCCGAACCTCCCCCGATCGTGTGCGATCACACCGATTACGACACACAGTTGGCGACCCTCCGGAACGAACTAGAGGTAGCCCGACAGACGCCCCGAGTGGTGGGGACAGACGACGACATACGACAAGTGCTGGACGATATGACACGGGATGCGAGAGAGGCCAATGTGGAAGCCGTGAGTTTGAGGACGCAGTTAGCCAATGCGCTATCATTAGCCGTACGGGCAGCCCCAACACCCCCCCAAGAACAAGAGGACCGAGGACAGAAGTTTCCGGACTCCCTGGACTTTTCAGGATCAGATTGGACTCAGTTGAGAGGCTGGATAGCACAACTCCGAATGATAATCCTACACAAACCCAACAGCTTTCCCGACGAACAATCGAAGATGACGTACGCATTCAATCGCCTGAGCGGTCTCGCCGTGCGCCAAATCCTGCAACACCTCCGGAAGGACGGGGAAATAGACTTAGGAGACCTTACAGCTATTTTACAACTCCTGGAAGCAGCTTTTGGGGACCCAGACCGAGTGGCCACCGCGGAGCGGAACATCCGGGAAATTAAACAAAAGAACCGAGAGTTCTCCCAGTATTATGCTGAGTTCCAAGTCATCGCTGCCGACCTCGATTGCAATCCGTCGGCTCTCCGAAACGCCTTGAGTTCGGGATTGACTATAGAAATGAAGGACTCCTTTATACATACTGATATGCCGGAGGAACTTCCTGCATTTGTGACGTTGTGCCAGAAATGGGACAACCAAATTCGACATAGGAAGGCGGAGAATGCGGCGCAACATACGTGGACTACCTCGACAGGATCCCCAAGTGCACCAAGAGTACCAGCACCTCTGAAGGCTCCCGCGAGCGCACCCGCCGCAACCGTAGCCGGATATACTGGACCAGCACCTATGGACCTTAGCGCAGGCAGGAGATGGATTTCGGATGAGGAGAGGGCGAAGAGGTTTGCGGATGGGAGGTGTTTGTACTGCGGGGGGTTCAATCATAGAGCGGTGGATTGTGCGGTGCGGAAAAAGGCCCGGTCGTTCAAAGCAGCGGGGGCGGAAGTAAAAGAGGTCGGGGGAAAAGAAGATTCGGAAGGGAAGGGAAAAGAGAGGGTCGATTAGGGAAAGGTGACTCCCTAATTGACAAGAAAAGTTTTGATTCAGATGCTATACAATGTTTTGGAATTTCACGATTTTCAATTAGCAAGGTGGATGTTCTGGAAGGATCAATGGAAGGAAAAGATTTGGTTATAACCTGTTTCTTAACCATTCATGATCAAGTGATACAGACACATGCATTGATAGATTGTGGGGCAACAGGAATTGCATTTATGGATCAAGATTTTGCTCGTCACCATAAGGTTCCGCTAAACGAACTCAAGGAAAAACGACAGGTGGAAGTTATCGATGGCCGGACCATCGAATTAGGAGATATTACCCACCTCGCAGAAGTAGGAATGAATTTACAGGATCATAAGGAAAGGATCCCGATGTTTGTCATAAAGTTAGGACATTATCCGATAGTATTGGGAATCCCATGGTTGAGGTTACATGACGTCGCGGTTAGATTTGCTTCGAATACTGGTACGTTCGGTTCTCAATACTGTGTGAATCATTGTCACGAAGCGCCTGTTACAGTTCAAGGGGTTACAGAAGATCCACCGGAACCAATATACGAGGAGAAGAAGCTTTGGACTGCGGATATTCGGAAATCAAAACCCTTCCGGGGCAATATAGTCAGGTTAAATGGAGCTTCGTTTTTTTGAACAGTCAAACAAGGGAAACTTACCATCTTCAAAGCCTCCTTATATGATATCAATAAAGCCATTGAGGCAAAAGATTTGAAGGAAAGACCATTGGAGGAAGTCGTTCCGAAACAATATCATGAGTTCCTCCCACTGTTTAGTAAGGTGCTGGCTGACAGGCTACCGCCGCATCGACCGAATATCGACCATGAGGTCCGACTTAAGGATGGCGAGACACCATCCTGGGGGCCCCTTCATAAGATGTCCAGAGAAGAATTGGTGGTCATGAAGGAATGGCTCCAGGATAACATGACAAAGGGGTTTATATGACAATCATACTCACCATATGCGGCACCATGTTTGTTTGCAAAGAAACCTGATGGCGGACTTCGATTCTGTATTGATTACCGCAATATAAATAGTAAAACCATTAAAAATAGGTACCCGCTACCCCTCATCCAAGAAACCCTAGACCTATTAGCGGAAGCACGGGTCTATACTAAGCTAGATGTGAGGGGGGCGTATAATCTGGTGCGAGTAAAGAAGGGAGACGAACATAAGTTAGCTTTCTGCACCAGATATGGACTGTTTGAACCATTGGTAATGCAGTTTGGGACTACGAATGCACCAGCTGATTTCCAGGGTTATATCAATGATACCATTCAAGAGGCCCTGGATCGTTTTGCTTGCGCTTATTTAGATGATATCCTGATATATAGTAATTCGATCGAGGAACACGAAGAACACGTCAAATGGGTCATGAAACCATTGTTGAAAGCAGGACTTTATTTGAAACCGGAAAAATGCGAATTTCATAAGGAAACCTTTAAATATCTGGGACTTATTATATCAACGAAGGGAGTTTCGATGGGCCCAGATAAGGTGGATAGGGTCCGAAATTGGTCACGGGAAAAGAAGACCGCAAACGGCCGACTGAATAACCTTTTTGAAGTCCAACAATGCCTAGGATTCTGCAATTACTATCGAAGGTTTATTAAAGGATATTCTGATGTGGCGGAACTCCTTACAAGATTAACGAAGAAAGATGTCCCTTTTGAATGGTTGGAAGATCAACAAAAAGCTTTTGAGGAAATGGTGCTCAAGTTTACAACTGCACCCACACTTCGACACTTCGACCATAGCAGGGAAGTTATAATCGAAACCGATGCGTCAGATTACGTCTCTGCAGGAGTATTATCACAAAGGGATGATGCGGGAGTATTACATCCGGTAGCATTCTTTTCGAAGAAGCATTCACCAGCGGAGTGTAATTATGACATCTATGATAAGGAGCTGTTGGCGATTATTAAGGCACTTGAAGAATGGAGACCGGAATGCGAGGGGGCAGAACATACTTTACAACTCATAACCGACCATAAGAATCTTGAATACTTCATGTCAAAGACACTTCTGAACCGGAGGCAGGCTAGGTGGGCCCAATTCCTATCAAGGTGTGACTATGAGATTGTTTATCGACCGGGGAAATCGAACGGAAAAGCGGATGCGTTGACGAGAAGGCCTGGAGACCTACCTGAGGGGGGGGATGAAAGATTGAAAACAATGGAACAGGTGGTACTGAAACCACAAAATCTTCCGGAACAGTTACGAATCCTCGCAAACGATCTGACGAAGGCACATTCGGTACAAGAACAACTAAGGGACGCCTCGGAATATGACAACCTCGTAAGGAGGATACTCGAGGTGGTAAGACGGGGCACCTCGATGCGAGAGATTACGGTAGCGGGATGTTCAGAGAAAGAAGGACAGCTGTATTATCGAGGACGGAGGTACGTCCCAGAGGATTCAGAACTACAGTTACACCTGATAAAGGATCATCATGATACCCCGTTAGCAGGACATCCAAGAAGGAGCAAAACATTCTACCTCCTGAGTCGACAGTATTACTGGAAGACAATGAGAAAACAAGTGGATCGATATGTACGAAGTTGCGCGGAATGTCAGAAGTTCCGGACCAGTAGGCATGCCGGCTTCGGAGTGCTACGACCCCTTCCAGTCCCAGAGAAGCCATGGGAGGAGATATCAATGGATTTCGTAACTAGGTTACCAGAATGCGAAGGGTACGATGCTATCTGGGTAGTAGTGGACCGACTTTCGAAAATGAGACACTTCGTGCCCTGCCAGGCGACCGTTGACGCTCCAGGATTGGCAGAGATGATCCTGAAAGGAGTGGTAAGGTTACATGGATTACCGAGGACGATTATATCCGATAGAGGACCACAGTTTGCTGCAATGTTCTGGAGGAGATTGTGTGAGTGACTAGGCGTGGACCAATGGTTGTCAACGGCATTTCACCCTCAGACCGATGGGAAGACCGAGAGGATGAATACGGGCATGGAACAGTACCTCCGGATATTTACGAGTCATCAACAAGACGATTGGGTACCGTGGCTACCCCTGGCAGAGTTCGCAGCGAATAATGGGTCATCAGAAACCACTAAGTCCTCCGCTTTGTTTGCAGTTACAGGAGCAGACCCCCGAATGAGTTTTGAGGAAATGGCCGAGGAATCAAGAGATTCCAGAGTGATTGATGCTGATCAAGTACAGTCAACAATGCGTCAAATCCACGAACACCTTCAAGTAGAAATTCAACGGAGTCAGAATATTATGGAGGAAGGGGCAAACAGAAAACGACTCCCGGCACCGCAGATTCCGGAAGGAACCAAAGTGTGCCTCGATGCCCGACATATCCGAACAACGAGGCCATCCAGTAAGTTGGATTGGAAACGGCTGGGACCATATGTAGTGTAACTACAGGTGTCCCCATATGCTTATGAGCTCGAGTTGCCTAGGGAATTATGGATCCATCCGGTGCATCATGTTTCGTTGTTAGACCCCGTCTCTAGGGATCCATTACAAGGACAAGAAATTACGCCACCCCCCCCGTTAGAGGTGGACGGCGATCAGGAATTTCAGGTGGAACGGGTGGAGGATTCTCGTATGTACCGGAATCAGCTACAGTATCTTATACGGTGGACGGGATATGATCAGGTGACATGGGAACCAGCAATAGACGTTGATGGACTCCAAGCCCTCGATGCCTTCCATAAGAAGTATCCTCAGAAACCCGGATCTTTGGAAGTGGTTCTCAGAGGACCTCGAAGCTAGGAGGGCGATACTGTTACGGCCCGAGGAGGTGGTAAAGGAATCGGAGATCTGATAGGTTATATTTGTTCAGGTACGAAGAAAGAAGTGCAGGAATCAGGGGTGAACGAAGTCACTCATTTAGTGGAAGCGGGGATGAAGGTTCTAGAGGAACGCAAGGAACCGGTAATGGTGTGGTAGCTATCTTGATAGATTAGGATGAGATGAGGACGTGGGAAGAAGTCTTGCGACGTCGGATGTTGTGGCGTGGTTGTACTGATAAGAAGAGATTTTAGGTGTGTAAGATCATGGGATGATTATTCGGTCAGTTCATCGGGGCATGAAAGATCGTTTGAGGGTAGCGCACGAAGTGTATATAAAGAGAGGTTGTTGGTGTTGGAGGATTTCCTTTTGTTCTCTCTTTACTCGTTCTCTTGTATAGCAAGCAATAGTACGACTTTGAAAACATTCTTGACTCCTGTTTGTGTTCCTGTCTCTCCATATGCACTTCGAGTTCAGTCTTGCAACATCCACATCACCTGCGCCCGACCCCGCCCGTTACACCCTACCCCAGACCAGGATCATTTGGACTGGTGGAATCATTGGCTCTGACTAAAACTCAAGCTCGAGGATTAACTTCAGCCGCCTCCCCTCGGCCCACAGTTCTCCACCAGCCGTCAGTCGGGTCCCGTCCGTGATTCGCTTCCACTAGCCCTCAGTCAAGCTAGACCATTATACCTAATGGTCAGGATAGATTTTATATAGGCAGCAGTATCTGTCATGGTATCAAAGGATAAATTAATCAGATTTGAGCAGTAAATATAAAATAAGTGCGAAGCAATAATGCAGCCCAACATGACGTCCACAACATTCAGACTTCCTGACAGACTTTGTTCAGGTCCCGCAGGGCTCACCTGTGAGACCGATCCTCATTGGGATCTGTCAGGACTGATTAAATGGGTCGAAGAGTATGTATCACCAGCCGGAGGGCTATCCTTCGTGGACGACCTCGGTTGTGTGGCGACTGGAAGCGATGTCAACCAGGTCGTCACGATACTTGATATATGCCCAGCGAAGAGCATCGAGTGGGCAAGCACACGAGGGCTACCTTTCGACAGCGCAAAAACGGAGGTCCCACTATTCGCACGCAGATGAGGCCACCAGAAACACCTCTGGCCAAAACTGACAGCAAAGATAAGGGTTCGAGACAGCTTCATACAGTTCAATAGGCTGGTGACACGCTGGCTCAGCATCTGGATGGACGGGCACCTGACTCTCAAGGAGCACCACCACCGATCCATGAAGAAAGCCGTGGCAGCAGAAGCTAGACTCCGAACCCTGACACAGACATGCGGGGTAGTACCAGAGAGCGTAGGGGCCGTCAAGCTGGCATGCGTCCAGGCTGTCGCACAGTATGGGAGCGAGCTTTGGTGGGATCCCAACTGTTGTGACGAACCTGTCGAGATGATTGATTGATTGAGTCTAAGTCTACGATGACACGTAGCATATATAGTACCTGCCAGCCCTAACCCACAGCCACGTGATGACGTACTCTACAAAGACCCGGTCTAACACCACCGAACCAGGCAGGCAAGAAGATCTCCAACCACTCCTCAATCGACATGCCAGATCCATGCTGGGCGCGCTACCCACGACACCACTAGGAGCGTTAATGAGCGACTCAAGGCTTACACCCACGCCCATAATCTGAGAATCCAGACAACAGCAGTTTGCAGCGAAGCTTGCAAACACGTGCAGCAACAAGCTAAGAAAGCTACACCAAAACCTCTCTTCCGGGACTCCGGTATGCAGAGCAGTGAATAAAGAGCACGAGCATGACTGGGCAGCTGAAGGCATGAGCTGGCCAGCTCCGGGCGAAGAGTCAGTGGTCAGAACCGTCATACTGGACGATGCCTCCGCAGCCAAGTGAGCCGTGCAGCGATGGGCAAAAGAGAAAGAGGCCAAAGTAGGAGCATGAGTCTAGATGTGGTGGCCAGATGGATCGCGCTCAGATGATCCCCAAGAGGAAGCTGCAGCAGTATGCAAGCACAGAGTCGAGTGGAGGTCCCGCCACAGCTATCTGGGAACTGGACAACTGGAGGTCTTTGACGCCGAACTGTGGGCAATCAGACTAGCGCTTGATGTGACCATCAAGAAGAGAGAAACACTGCAAAGCAATGTCATGAAGACGGTGGCGGTCTTTAGCGATTCATAAGCCGTGATTCGGCGGACGCCACATCTGGAGCTAGGCCGCAGACAGCGGCTAGCCAGACGGATCAACCAAAGGGCGCAGGCTAACGTCGCCCACGGCATCAAAATGGAGATTCACGGGGATCCGGAATACTCTGGTATCCCCAGGAACGAAGAAGCAGACCACCAGGCGAATGAAGCCAGTAATGCAAGGGAGGACATGGTGTCAGAGCGGCTGTACACCTCAGCCGCAAATATTGCCAGACCGATCTCCGAGGGATGGTCAGCAGCCAAAGTGAAGTGGGATGCCGACAAACACAGCAAGCACTTCGGCAACAGACTGAAGGGCAAGGCGGGGGCGAAGAGACCTATCCCATTGACAAGCGTAAAGTAGCTGGCCGCCAGGTTCTACAGACTAAAGTCCGGGCATGCATCCACTGCAGTCTACCAAGAACTGTTCGGCCATCAAGATGACGACAAATGCTGGTGGTGCAGTGGTGCAGGCAGAACCGCGGCCCACACGTGGGAAGACCTCTTCCGCCACAGCAGCCAGTGGAGAGACCATCAGAAAACACTGTGGAAATCCGTGGGAAAGGCGATGGGCTGGAAAGCGGGCAGATGCCGACACATGCAGATCTCTGAGCAGTTTTCCAGAAACAAATGTGATCAAGTGGTGGTGTACTTCCTGGCAGCTACTGAAGTTGGGAAGTTCCCGCCCAAATGAATGCAGGGATTGAGCCGGCACAGAGGCCGACTCAGGTGCAGGGAGTGGCGGCAGCGGGCATATATCTCTGCGTTTTCTTTTCTTTTCTTTTCCTGTCTGTTCCGGTCTTTCTTTATGCTTTCATTTGTCAGCAGGGATGAAGGGTTGCGGGGGGGGAGCTCTGCCATCTAGCCAGCTAGCCCGGAGGCGGAGGGGATATCAGGTCCTGTCATACTCTATTTAGAGTGCATACAGTATGAATAAACAACAACAACAACAGACTCTGTTCAAACCCACAACTCCAGTGCGGGCGCTGGACATGAGGGTCTCCTGCTACTAATCCCATTGATCTAACACTAGTATAGTATCTGCGTAATTAGTTATTAGACAAAGTGGGTATCTCGAAAATTACCGGTCAGAAAAAAAAGTGTACATTTACAGCTACCAGCACACTAGACTAAGGTGGCTAGGGTGAGCGTCAAGGTGGAATATATATGGACGGATCGCATTTGCAATTAATCTAAGTGCGTATGTTTATGAGAGTGCATGTTACTGAGTGCGCAGTGCTCATGTGTGGCGGTGATTAATCTTGACAACTAAATTTGTTACTTATAACCATAATCTAAGATCTTATAAGCACTACTAGAGAGCATGAAAATATTATTACGGCTGCTCACAATTTATAATCTACGGCTCGAGAGTAGTGGTAATGAATAGGTAAAAGACTTAAATCAAAGTAGCTCGCACTAACACAAGGAAGCGGTTCATAGATTCTCACCACATACCATATATCCCTCACTACTAGGCTTGTCGCTACCTGTTCTCATGAAAAAAAAAAGAAATTCTCTGGATGTTCTGGATGCTTCTATTGTAGCGATGCTATCAGTTTCACTCCATAATGAGCCTGACCTCAAGCTAAGGGACATTCTGCATATGCCATACATTCGTTTCAGACTTCCCGTCAGTAGATTCTAGTAAACTCGGGCACCGGGATGATCTGTTTGGGAACCTATATATACTCTCCCCTCAGATAGATCTGATGCAATAATTATAATGACTTGCTGACGCCCTTTTGCATCTCTCCGTAAAAGTGAACACATTTAGCCCGAGCGGCATTGTTCAGATTCTCGACCGACACTTCATCGTGGGTATGGTCTTTCGATCATGTTGCACGTTTCGTAATGTAGTTAGGAGGGTTTCTGGTAGAACTCACCTTTAATGTTGAAGTGAAAGTTTGTGTCTTAATTGTAGGTACAAGTGAAGAGAGAAGAAGCGAGAAGAAGGAAGAGCAGAGTGCGAAGTCTAATACGGCAGTCATGGTGTGAACTCTAAAGAGACAGTCACGACCGTGAACGATAGGGCTTCCAGCAACATTTAAACTCTAGTCTAGCTCAGTCCACTATTTTTATGGACTGGGATCGAACGTCTATGATTCTCATGGACTGTTCTGGGATTAGTCTGGACCGGTGCGGACTGCATGTTGGGCGCATTTCCTACACCGAGCTTTACTCTAGAAGTCTTCCATCAGGTGCACCATTCGCGTATCCCGCGGGCCGTGCTATGACACGAAACAATCACGGCCGCAGATTAGAATCCCTCGCTTGGAATCAGGTATCTACTCTAATTGCTTCCCAGTATCTCGGTATTTCCGGGGCAGAACACCATTGCTCTCAGACCCATCTATCTGGGGCACCAAGTCCAGATCCTACAGGCCACACTACACTCAGTACTATCCTAGCAATCGGTAGTCGCTATTATTATCGCTATCGCTAGCTACCCCACCTCTAGGACACAGATCGACACTCGAGAACAAGCGCATCCACTAGGTTATAGACCTGGACATAGCAGCTAAAGCGTAGCGAATGACATCGATGAGATTTGGAGGACTTCATTTACGGGCATAGAGTATGTGGCTAGGTATAACTGTCTTCTTCGGGAATGGATGGTTCGGGCAACCGGATATCAATCAGGTGTTTAACGAGTTTTGGGTTTATGTTGGATTCTCATTAGCGCTAGGTTCATGGCGGATTTATCTTTCTGCCCTGTCTTCCTGTTTTGCTTGGCTGTACTGTGCAAAAAAATATTACGAATTTTCGAGTCGTTCTTCTGCTACCAGAAGCGCCATGGTTTGCGAAAAATTGTCTTGGCGTTGATCATGCTGTTCGATTTTCGGTTACGCGTGCTGTTTTCTTCAGGTTGGGAGGTGGCTTGACTCGAAGCGAGATCAACCTGTGGGTAGGCGAAATCGGAAAAATTTTAGCCTCGATCTATACAAACTTCTATCGGAGCAGGGATTACATATTTCCGATTTGGCCTTCTATGTACTCGGGTATGAAAGCAAAAATTGGAAAAGGATCTGGAACGAAAATTAAGCAGTTCGAAACAAGCCCAACTTCAAGGAATGGGTACGATTGGCTGAAATAACGGATTTGTATGGGGCTTTGACTACCAATAAGATCGTATTTTCTATCTTGTTGTCTCTCAATCCCCTCCCCAGTTTTACCCAAGCGTAGTTTTTCTGATTTTTACTTCTATTCGTAGCGATTGCGGCTTAGTTAGCACGTGTGGCCAATTAGTTAATTGTATGGAGCAGTTAACTGAGACATTGATAGACTGAGACATCGGTAGACAAAAGACATCAGTAGACAATTACATAGATAGAACTGAGACATTGGTAGATTGATATATCGTGATGGACTGAGACATCGTGGAGAACTGAGACAGTTAAACTGATACTCGAGTCTGGGGGTAAAGTATCGGACGTTCCTTTTCTGGCAAACAACCACACCGAAATGGTAAAATTGAGGGTGCCACAACACAGTTTTAGGTAAAGTGCGATCTGAATAATGGCAAAAATGGTAAGCTGGAGAGTGCAGACTTCCATCTCAGATTCCCCCTGTTGACACCATTGACTCACAGTAAAATTTAATACCAGGACAGGAACGTCCGATCCTTTACCCCCAGACCCGAGTACATTGTAATGGACTGAGAGAGAGGCGCGTGTCTCAGTTCACCACGATATATATTAGTTGTTCGAAGCAAGCAGACTTTTCTTTCTCTCTTCTATTCTTGTTGCACCACACCAACAAGGATTCCTGTCAGTCGAGCTTTCACCCAATCAACAGAGATTTTCTAACCCCGTACTAGTTAGACTTGTGCAATAATGCTCTCGTTACCGTTGACATTTCTGTTTAGCATCGCAACTTCGCACCCGCTTGAGAAACGGTCCACTGATGGAAGCAATAATACCAGTAGTGGAGAAATTGTAGGTCTTGTTGTGGGAATAATTGGAGTCCTTATCGCCGCAGTTACAGGATTCAAAGGCTGGGAGTGTTGGAGGTCGAGAAAGGTAACCCAACACTACCGTAGTATAATTACTAGTATGCTAATAAATTACGCATCACAGGACCGAACAACACTAGCTGCCATAGAACCTCCTCAGTCGCCGGTTACAGAGTTCACACACAGCATTCACCATTACTTCCACGTGCCTGATATTCCAGGCCAAAATATCGTCCTTGAAGCGGTCCATCGAAGACATCACGGCCTACCTCCGGCTGCTCTACCTCCTGTCGATCTGCTACAACCAATACCATCCCGGCCACAGGTGCTCCTACCGCTCCCGCCGTTGTCGCCGTCATCATCTCCGTTGCTGACTCCTTCCCCGCCTGACCGAAGATCAGCACTCCGGAAAACAAGTCGAGCATTAACATGGCCCGTGGATGCAGATATAGTTGCGGCGAGCTAAGATGATCGGATACACTCGTCAGTACAGGTTAGTGGGCGTTATGCATGTAACTGTTGGCGGCGTTTGGATGCAAGGATTCGGTTTGACATGGGTATTGAGGATTTGATTGGTTTGGGTATGTATTCTCGGACGAGGGATTCTTTTGGAACTTTATCATCAGCCTTTGATGACGGTGTCATATTTGATACTTGGCGGATAATTATAGATGACTGTTTTTTAACCCTGTTCCTTCTTTCCAGCACGGATTCTGGGGGGATTCCAATTCACCCCGTACGTGTCTTCACAGTTCTTTGTGACCAGCCAGTTGATATCCGGAGGTGACTTGCATCTTGTTCACCCCCAAAGTAAAGGTCCGGAACCGAAAGCGATATCATTTTTTTCTAACCTTTGCAAGGTGTGGCACTGATAAACATCCCAGCATTACCACCACGTCGCCAGGCTTTGTTTCCACACCCACTACGCCACCACGGCTTGGAGAGTTCCAGGCTGCCTATTCATCCTTATCGATACAGCATATGCTGCAATCATGCTTTAACCAGCTTGATGTATAGTTACCCGTGGTAGGCATTTGTCGTCCGTATATTATGAATAAACGCTGAGTTGAGGCGATGGTGAAACGTGCGGCTTGGGTGAGCGAAAGATGAATGCGCGATTGATGATCCTTTTCCGCTATCACCAATTTTTGATCATAATTTCAGCGGACCGACGATTTATCGACCGCCTTATTAACCGCCGTACAATCCGCAGTAAGCAGATTACAGACCCTTTCAACGATTTATTAGGAGAGACTGCGCCTGCCTAAGCGATAGCCTTGGCATCACGGGTCTAGGCGTTGCTCGCTTTTGCGAACAGAGCGCGAACATGCCAGTTGACAGACCTTGCCTTCGAAGGTTCTTATAGTACTTATTTACGCATCCGAAAAACTCGGCGAGAGGGACATGTACAAGCCTCTACACAAGGTGTCAGCCTCGTTACGGTTTGTAGTGGGGCTGTACTTGGTTGCAAGGATCTCAACTGACTAGTACCAAAACCCATGCTCTCTGGTGCAAGCAGACGAGTGAAGAAAGTGAGCGACCCCGCGCTAGTTTCACATCACGCAACCCCCGACGCATTCCCAGGCTCCCACCCCACACAGTCATGCCTATCGGTCCTGATGGCAGGAGAAGGTAATAAATACACGAAGAACCTATTTGGGTTATTCAGCTAAAGTCTGTAGGTCATTCCTTTTGTGAAACGCAACAGAAAACTGGAGTGGGCAAAACTGCCATTCATTGCATTGTCAATGACTGGAACACAATCATCAATGTATGGTCTATGCAGAAAGCACGATTCAGAAAAGTAATGTGGGACCCTAAACAATGACCTCATAACCATGATCAAGTTATTGTTGTCACACAATGGTTGTGGGAGGAGTAGTTGTGGGAGTGTATTTTCCAGTGGATAGATAGCATGCCTAAGAGGGTCTGTACCCTGCTTCACAACAATGGTGGTCCTACATGATGGTAGAGCTTCTTATATTTGTATACTACTTGTTATTTCATTCTTAATCAAATTGACCTGTGTTGTGTTGAGGAATCGGCTTTCAAACTTTGCATGTGAGTCGTGTTGTACGTGAGTCGCGAAAATGCCAAGCTTTCTCACACTTTCTTCACTTGCCAAGCTTTTCTACAGCCCACCCAATATGTTTGCGGTTTCTGTGTGTCAAACATTTGTATTCCGCTTCTAATGCTCGAGATTCAACATTTCGCACGGGCATGCTCTACGACAAAACGAACGACAACAAAAACACCACGCCTCCCAAATTCATATTCCTTCTATCAAAAACTGAAGGCTAAATTCTACTGTCCGAATGCTTTCAAAACTTGAATTTTATCTTGTGATGGTTTTGTGCAGCGTCATCACTTCGCATCCACTAGAGAGAAAGTCCACCGATGAAAACGAAAACTGGAATATGAATGAAGGGGAAATTGCAGGACTTGTTGTGGCAATAATTGGTGTCCTTTTCACATCCTTGACCGTGTTAAAAGGTTGGAAATGTTTGAAGTCGAGAAAAGTAACAACCTCAATCTCATCGCGTTGTGAAGATAAGTATGACATACAAATACTGACAGATTGTTTCTCACAGAGTCCAACAAACATAACCACCGCTCCGAGCGACTCACCTTTCACTACTGGGCGGAGTTACTCGCCCTCGACCGCTGTGCAAAGCGACTCGATCGTTATGCGGAGTTATTTACCTTCGACCGCTACACATCACGTCTTTTATTACGTCCCCGCATCGTCCGGTATCCCGATGGTTCCTGGGCAAGAAATTGCTCCTGAGGACGCCCGCCGAGATCATCGTCCAGGTCTACCTGCAGCCGCACTGCCAGCGCTGCGACAACCGATCTCATCCCAGCCACGGTTGCTACAGCCGCTACCGCCGTTGGCATCGCCGTTGCAACCGCTATCGCCATCACCGCCATTGTTTGCGCCACAGTTAGCGCCACCATCACCATCACCGCTTCCATTGCCGCCGCCGCCCGACCAAACACAAATTTTTGCGGAAATAAGTCGAGCATCTACCTGGCCGCGGAATGCGGTTGCAGCAGCTTGATCGATAGCCTGCCCTACAGCTATATCTTTGTTGGGGGGTTAGTGATAAAAAAAAAGTCGTCTACTTGATTAAGAGGGTGAAGATTGCAGAAATTCTAGTACTGGTTACCGGGTGTTACGCATATTGCTATGGGCGGCGTGGATACAGGATTTACTTTTCTTTGATGTTATTCACTTTCATACGAACGGTCAATTTTCTTTGTAAATCGACTTTTTCTATTTCTGGTGGTCTATATGATATTTAATTATGACAATAAGTGTTTCTTTAGACATGGTTCTCTTTCGCGGTGTTTCTTCGTGGGTGGGAGGTCAGTTATATTTCATATATAACAACCTTCTAATGGTACAGAAACTCGTAGACATTTGTTATGCTAGGTTGTGACCAGTGATTGCAAGAACAGATTGGAGCATAAAAGAAAAGTATGGCAGGAGAATTATCCCGCGAATTTCCTGTTGGAGGTACTGCAGGGGAGGGGGGGAGGGTAAGTCACAATGCGCTAGAGTTCACAATGAAGGTAGAGGAAGCAAATTTAAGTAACCAACAAAGGTTCGGAAACAGTCCTACCCGAAGGTGCTGTTCCGTAGAATATATTGGAGCTATGGTCATGGCGACATACAATACTAGTTCAGAAAGTCTTTACGATGTGGACTAAAAGACATGACATCTAATCATATCCTACCCAGCAATCACAGAATGCAACGTATAGTGTGAGAAGTAGAACCCTATGCGCAACCCTGCACCAATCTCGTAAGTTTAAGGGTGGTGTGCGGATTTCTAGCGTCTTTCTAGCAGCCCTACCCGAATGCGCAGAACACCTCTTATTTACACTTACTTCTAGCTAATGGATATCTATTCAAAAGAGAAGTTCTCCAGCTTACTTGGCAGTAGTCTGTCAGCCGGCTATATTTTTCGCAGGGGTTACGCAACGCCGTATCTAAGCCGTATGAAGACAAACTAGCTTGCCAGGTGCAGTATCGTTTCCGTATTTCCTCCTGCCTCACCCGCCAGAATCATTTATCACATGTAGCAATCCCCCTACGTACAGCACATTATATGTGCGGAATCGCATCTTAAAAACGGGAATTTATTTTATACTTCGATAACGCCGTTAACTTCGCTCTTGATTCGTTTTTATTTATGTAGTGTAGAGTGAAGATGCCGAGGATTCAACCTGCTTGACTAGGATATGGTCTTGGCATCTACGCTTCGTGGCTTTTCGACTATCTGGAAAGATATTAATCGGCTGTCAAGGCTATTCCCATAAATGTAAATTTAAAACTTCCGTCAAGTCATTTCACTAGCTACATAAAGTCTAAATACATTCTGCAATTGAGCCTGTACAAACAACTCTACCAGCAGAAAAAGCAATTAATAGAAGCCCAGACTGGTTTCACTCGAAGAACAATGTTCATACGTACGTACAGCTCTGATGTTATTCTACTGATGAACTTACCGGTTGGCAACTTACATACTTAGTGCACACTGACATCCAAGCGGGTCGACAAAATCTTCTTACGTCGAGTCGCATGCCATGAGTTGGCGGTTCTCCTGCAGTGTTCCCCACCATCTGCACTAAATTTTCATCAAACCAATTGCAGCGTTCGACTAACTGATAGACCATGCACTCAACTTTCGAAAGGCCAACCGGAATTCATGATCTCTTGCAATATGCCCCATGTCCTCTCACTTCTCAAAGCATTGGCATAGAGCCTTCTGCAGATCCTCTGTCGACCAATTATAGCCAAAATTGTTTAGGAACCCAAAATACAGTTACCCTACGATCGGAAGCAGATATAATTGTCCCTGATACCTCTTGCTCATGCCCTCAGCGACCTCGAGGTTTGAACTTCCTAATCATTGAGCTAAGATCTATTTATACATTTATAATCTATTACATATATCATTTCGGTGATGGATGCCAATCAGCCGCCCCTATCACCGCTATTCTCTTCTTTCCATCTACCTCCGACACGCACGAATCTCACTCCCGACGATTGGAACGAACATCGAGAGACAATTAGGCGACTCTACATCATCGAGGGTCGCACAATTGAAGATGTTTCTAGAATTTTAAAGCAAGAGTACGACTTTCGACCTACGTATGTTTTTATTCAACTCAATCCGTCTACCTTTCCTTGTACAATCCTAACGTTGGTATACCGGACTAGAACTGCACAGCTTAAATTCAAGTTCAGAAGCTGGAAGTTTCCCCTGAAGAATGTTCCGAAGCATAAAATGTTGAAGACTCTTACGATATGCAACAATCGCCAAGCGGAAGGTCGGGAGACAGTCGTTACCTTCCAGGGGCAGCAAGTCAAGGATTCAACACTACAGGCCGCGGCGATGAGATACAGGGATGAGCTAACGCAATACGATATTGGTTCTCCGACCCCTTGTATGCTTCAAGTCCTCCTAGCTCCACGTGCGGTTGCAACTAACCATCTCTTAGCCGCACCATCGGATATTGACATCAGTACTCCGCGTCCCCCACCATCGCCTTTCGTTCCCTCTTCGTCCCTCACGCCTTTAAGTGAGTCAATGATGGAACCTGACGGTGGAGAAACTCGAACTACGCCTACGGACAGCATCGTATGGCCAAGTCCGCGATCCGAAGCTTTAAGTTTTCTGTGGGACATTGCGGGGAATCGAATGCGAGCTAGCCCAAGCACACCAGATACACCAAAAATGGACAGTTTCTTTGGGGTTGATCCCACTTTATTCCCACACGGGAGCCCAAGGTCTCCGGTGCAGCCAAACATAACCACCTCTTTGAGGAGTGATTCCATTTTGTTCACACCTGGAGCTGTTAGCCCTCAGCAGCACAATCCTTCTCTGGGTATAAATGTGATGACCCAACCACAAAAAACTCGAAATACGCCAACTCGAACTACGCCATGGGCCCAAAGCCATTATCCCCAGAGCCCTAGCCACCAAAGGACTATCCAACCCGGAGACCGCCCCTCCGTATATCCCATCCCTACTCCATCCAACATTGCGAACAACTCTGTGCCCACCTCAGAGTCTGCTACCCCTGTCCACGACTCCGACCCTAAATATGACAATACACGATACAGTTTGACCGGATTGGGATTAGAGGCCCTATGGATTTTTGGGTGTCAGAATGCCCGACCGCAGAAAGAAATACAGCCTGGGGCATTCACTGTAGATGTGGTGGGCAAGCAGATACTATTTTCGGAAGTGCAGGAGGATGTGAAGGTGTTGCACGAGGCATTGCGAGCTATCGCGCTAGAGATACTCGGTGTCGTCCCTATTGAAAAATCTTACCTAAATATAACGGCAAAGGACTTGAGTCCTGGTTGTTGTGTTCAGTTTTTCAAGGATTGACGGCCTGATTAAATACAACACTGAGTCAAAGCTGGAATAATCTTAGGATAGGCGTTAGGGTGAAATATGGATGTTCACACTTGCAATTTGGGGAATCCTCTTTGTTGCTTAATGAAGTTTATGGTCTTATTTCATGTTTGTACACATCATGATACACAGGAAAGCAGGAGGGATAACAGTAATTTATGCTATTAACTTATCTGATATTGCACCCTTACCTTTAGGTAGACTAGCCCTCAACAACGTCACTCCTCTTCTCGCTATATCACTGTTGAGTGAGCACCAAATGATACTAAATTGTATTGGGATAGGCGTATTTTGCGCAGTTAGCACCCGGGATAAACATTACCACCAACCCACTTCGTTTTCCTCCCACATACTGCGTGCAAGTTGTAGCTTCTCATTCCATTACTAAGTAGCTCAGTCACAAGTGACAGCAAAAGCACCTCTTTTGCAACTTGCTCCAATTCTATAATATGACCTCTGGCACAATGCTGAACTCACAGAAGATGGTCCAACCTAGCGTTGACGTTAGTAACCACGGCTGTCCGGCGTTCCAGTCTACTAAGAAGCCCGATCCAACAACGCTTAAAGAAAGGAAACCAGTGGTGTATGTTTAACCGAATGAGCTTGGCTTTCATCTCGGTACATTGCCGCTGGAATATCTCCAAGTACTCCGTACGTACTGTTAACCGCTTATTCCGGGCTGTATGAAGCAGCTTAATTATTGGTCTTCAGCGACAAAAGCCATGTACATGGAACATTGTGAGATATAAATATTTACCAATGATGAAGATTGAACCTCGACTGGTGATAATGAATTTGATGAGCAGAAAATGTGTCGTGATTAATTTGATGTTGTGCTGCTCTGGTGGAATGCTCGCCCAGTGCCCGATGCCGCTCTTCGCCGCACCTTGAATAACATTACCGCTGCCACCACAGTCGCAAATATGACTCCATTTCTGATTGTTTCTTTTAGCCTACATTGATTAATGTTATGTCCTTGGACAAAATCGCACCTATTATATAATACTAACTCCCACACAGACATACAGTTTTTATATCTTAGCATATCCCCATCAAACCCCGCTCAACCCCGCCCTACCCACATGGTTGTAATATCATGCCTTATAAAGTGCGGAATTCTTGTTCAGGTTATACATGTCCAATGTGAAATAGTTTCCTGCTGCCTTGAAATATTTTTAAAACGCCGCTGATTGTTTGTCCGCCAATTTAGCCGCTTCATATAGTCCGTACAACCAATCAACGGTACGTACGGACTGCCCGGACACATTCCGCATTGGCGCGTTGCAATCTTCAAAATCTCAGCGAAGGTCGCATCATAGGCATCACCGGAGTCAACCTCATGACACGTCACTCGATCATTTAGTGACAGTAATTGTTGCATAAATAGATCTCAGCTCTCATACGGCTGACGGGGCTGGCTCTCATACGGTTGATGGGGCTGGCTCTCATACGGCTGACGGAGATGCTCTGAGACGGGCTGACGGAGCTCAGCCGTCTCTACATTTAGATGAGTACGTACGTGCTCGTACCGTATATATATATGGCCTTGTGGCCCTCTTAGATAGAAGAATTAAGCCTCTCTAGCAATCAGTATTTCAACAGTAATTGTTACGATATGGAAGTTGGGGAGAACTGTGTGCGTGTATTCTATGGTATAGAGCAGAAAGAAGGAGAAAGACTCGAGATATATACAGGCGGCATCAGCCCCTGCAGCCGTGACCGTGTATCAGACCTGTAACATCATGTACATCTGTAACAGTAATTGTTGCATAAATAGATCTGTCTGATGGCGGAGCTGACTGTAAGCCGTAGGGCACAAGGCACACTGCTCTCTTGTACTATATATTTCTAGTCTTTCTTCTTCTCTCTCTCTTTACACTTA
>Ga0307515_10005513_pt1 | contig 25617 bp, 27 predicted proteins | sample 17_EM_MG_FD_194513 | JGI IMG/M metagenome (GOLD analysis project Ga0307515, IMG submission 194513) | Populus trichocarpa ectomycorrhiza microbial communities from riparian zone in the Pacific Northwest, United States - 17_EM | ecosystem: Host-associated > Plants > Roots > Unclassified | place... | reverse complement strand
TTACTTAAAAATATTAACCCCAGGTGGTGTACCACCCCGTACCAGGGTGTTTCACTTTTACCGGTACAGTACACTTTGGTGCTAAAAAAAACCTGGTACCGCACTTTCCACCCCACCCCTCCCGATAGGGAAATAAAAACACATTTGATAATCAATAACTTATATCGACGTCATTATAAGGAACGAAGCAATCTCGTCGCATTACATAGCGAACCTGCAAGGTTGCCATGCATTGGCGAAGAGATTGCCACGCTATCGCTTATAATGACGTGTTTGTAAGTTGCTGACTATCAATATCAAATATCCGTCATTGCGAGTACCCACAAGGATGACCCTGAAAAAAATGGGGATGACATGGCGGCGACCGGGATTCTTGTAGAGACGCATCACATGCGTCTCCCGCCAGGCCGGTTCGATTGCAGAGGTGTGACGCATGTGATGCGTCTCTACAAAAAACAACTTTAATAATCAACATGTTAGCATCATGCCATTATAAGGCACGAAGCAATCTCCGAACTGCTAAGTCCCACATAGTTTGGGATTGCTTCGTGCCTCGCAATGACGGTAGTTTAGGACATTGGTTTAACTATATTTTGTTGCACGTCATAACCGTTTTTTTCAGATTTATCTGATACGTACTCGCAATGACATATTGTGAATATTCCTTATAAACTCGGCTGCATCCCCGTAGAAATAGCAAACCTGTTCCAGGCGTTAATGGCGATGATAGCCAATATCACCTGTGCTATATAAGCTTCATCCAAAACCTTTGCGGCTGCTTCATAAGTAGCATCGGATACATGGTTTTGTATCAGGGTTACTTCTTCGGTTAACGCCAGGATAGCCCTTTCTTCTTCGGTAAAAAATGGCGTTTCTCTCCAGGCGTTCAGGGCATAAATGCGTTGCTCGGTTTCGCCTGCTTTGCGGGCGTCTTTGGTATGCATATCAATACAAAAGGCACAACCGTTAATTTGCGATGCGCGGATCTTGATCAGCTCGTGGTGGGTTTTAGTTACATTGCTTTTAACAATGTACTGGTCAAGGCTTAATAATATTTTGTATGCTTCCGGGTCGGTTTTACCGATACTTACTCTTGTTTTCATTTTGTGTTGTATTGTTTTAATACCCCAAAGGTGGCAACAAAACAGGCTCAAAAAATGAATCAAGATTAAGAAAATGCAGGAGGGTTAAACTTTTTTCGCCCGTATTTTGCTCAAAAACTGCGGGGTAAACCCCAGGTACGATGCCAGCATATATTGCGGTACCCGCTGCATAAATTCCGGGAACAGGCCGCTGAAATGCCTGTAGCGTTCTTCGTCGCTCATGCCGTAAATGTATTTAATGCGGGTTTGCGTGGCGCTAAAGGCACGCTGGTATACTATTCTGAAATAGCGTTCCAGTTTAGGTACTGCCTCAAACAATTCTTCCTGTTTATTTCTGCTGATGCTGATAACTTCCGTGTTTTCAACCGCCTGGATGTAGCAAGAAGATGGGCGGCCGCTTTCCAGGCTATCAAAATCGGTCATCCACCAGTTTTCAATGGCAAACAGCGTGGTTTGCTCATTCAGTTTTTTGTTGATGAAATATAGGCGAAGACAACCCTTACTAACAAAAAGAAGTTCCCTGCAAACATGATCTGGTTCCAGCAGGAAATGTTTTTTCTTAACCGTTTTTACGGTTACCGCCGCATTAATTAGCTGTTCCTCGTCCGCGGTTAGCTGAACGAACTTTTTAATATGGTTTGTAAGGGTAGATTGCACATACAATTATACAGGTATTGATTGGGTTGTGCAAAAAGGCAGTAGGTCTTAACCGCGCTATACTCACCGCTTTTGTTGCTTAAATTACAAATTGTGCTTACTTTCAACCTTTAATGAACAAGCGCCCATCTGCCTATAAAATATTGCCCAAATTGCTGGCGCTGTTGCTGGTTACCACAGCAACTACCGCTGTTGCCCAGGAGTTTGGGGGCAACCCGCCATCCATCAGGTGGAAACAGGTGAATACTCCGGCGGCTAAGGTTATTTTTCCGTATGGGATGGATACAGCGGCCGTTAACGTGGCCAATATTGTGCAACAAATGAGCGGGCTGATAAAGCCTACTATCGGTAATAAGCAACGGCAGATTAGTATTGTTTTACAAAATCAGACAACCATTTCAAACGCATACGTAGGTTTGGCGCCCTTCAGGAGCGAGTTTTTTTTAACTCCCGAGCAAAACAGCTTCGATATAGGCAGCCTGCCATGGCAGCAGCAACTGGCTATACACGAGTTTAGGCACGTGCAGCAATACAATAATTTTAACGTAGGATTATCCCGTTTTCTGCGCGTCCTTTTTGGCGAGGGCGGGCAGGCCCTGGGTAATGATCTATCGGTACCCAACTGGTTTTTTGAGGGCGATGCCGTATTTAACGAAACCCATGTAAGCCGGCAGGGCAGGGGGCGTTTGCCTTATTTTTTTAACGGTTATAGAGCATTGTGGGTTGCAGGCAAAAGTTACAGCTATATGAAGCTGCGCAACGGATCGTACCGCGATTATACGCCCGATCATTATCCGCTTGGCTATATGCTGGTATCGTACGGCCGCGAGAAATATGGCGATGCCATCTGGAAAAATATCACGCACGATGCGGCCGGCTTTTATACAGGCTTTTATCCTTTTCAAAATGCTGTAAAAAAATACACAGGTACCAGCTTTAAAGCATTTGCAAACCAGGGATTGGATTATTTTAAAGGGCAGTTTGCGGCAGATATGCAAAATCAGCCTGCTAAAACAACAGCGCCCAAACACTTTGATGCCGATAGGGAATACCCTGCTTTTGTGAATGACAGCACGCTCATATACATGAAAAGTAGTTATGACCATATTCCGGCTTTTGTGGTTAAAACAGGGGATAAGGAACGTAAAATAGGCACGCGATCTTATTCGCTCGATAATTATTTTGATTACCGCAACGGTAAAGTAGTTTATGCTACTTATCGCCCCGATACCCGCTGGGGATATCGCGATTACAGCGAATTGATGCTGTTGGATGTAAATACGGGGCAGGAGCATCGTATTACCCAAAAAGCTAAATACTTTGCCCCTGCATTTAGTGCCGATGGTAATAATATTGTAGCGGTACGGGTAGGTCCATCGGGTAAAAGCGAGCTGCATATTTTGAATGCCGATGGTAAGTTGCTGAAAGTTGTACCTAACCCGCAAAAGCTGTTTTACACATATCCTAAGTTTTATAAAAACAACCAGTTGTTGTCAGCCGTACGGAATGCCGAAGGTAAAATGACTTTGGCGTTGATTGATATAACCACCGGCGAAAGCAGGTATTTATTGCCTTTTACCTTTAAGCCGACAGGGTTTACCGCGCTAAAAGGTGATACAGCATATTTTTCGACCGTGGTAGAGCGCCAGGACAGGCTATTTGCCCTGATGATTGGTGTCAACAAGCTTTATGAGTTACTTCCTGCTGCAGGCGATGCCACCATAGGCAGTTATCAGCCGGCTGTTGCCGATCATAAAATGGCCTGGGTTGGTTTTACTGCAACAGGCTACCAGATAACTGAAGCCAACCGCAAAGATCTGAAATGGATTGATGCAGGCGATATATATACCAACAGCAATCTTCCACTAATGGGCATACATGCGCTTGAAAAAGACAGTTCGACCAGTATGCTGGACCGGGTTGTTGATAAGCCATTGTCGGTTTCCAAATATTCAAAACTGCATGGCCTGTTTAACTTTCACAGCCTGATCCCCAACATCAGCGATCCTAATTATTCGGTGGCTATTGCGGGCGAAAATGTTTTGAATACATTTCAATCGCAGGTTGCCTTCAATTATAACACCAACGAAGGTTATAAAGAGTTTAGCTTTGATGCCATTTATGGCGGCCTGTTCCCGTACATATCTGCCGGTGCCGATTATACTTTGGACAGGCGGGGTTTTGCCAAGGGCAATTACATTTACTGGAACGAAACCCAGCTGCATGGTGGCTTACAGGTACCGCTCAATTTTTCGCAAGGCAAAAATTTTACCGGCCTTACCGTTGGCAGCGACCTTTATTTTAACCGTACCAGTTTTCAGCAGCCCTATGCCACGCAATATGCCGACAGGAGCTATACCTACCTGAACAATTATATATCGTTTAACAATCAAACTCAAAGAGCCCGCAAAAACATTTACCCGGCCTTTGCGCAAAGCATCAGCTTAAATTATAAAGCAACGGTTGCCGGTGCAAGCGCTACACAATTGTTGGCTACGGGTTCGTTTTATTTCCCCGGCCTGGTCACCAACCACAGTTTGGTAGTAAGCCTGGCGCACCAGCAAAAGGGTAAAGACGATGTAATCAGTTTCTCTAACAACTTCCCTTTCAGCAAAGGCTATGCCGCCCAAAACCTGGAGGATATGAACAAATTTGGCTTAACCTACCATTTCCCCATAGCTTATCCTGATGCCGGTTTTGGCAACCTGGTTTACTTGTTGCGTTTACGTGGGGCTTTGTTTTTTGATTACACACACGCCACCGCCAATAATTTTTACACCGATGGCAGCGGCTTTAAACAAAACTTTCGCTCGGCAGGCGGTACGCTGTTTTTTGATACCAAATTTTTTAACCAAAACAGCATTTCATTCGGCATCAGGTATAGCCGTTTACTGGATGAAGATTTTTTTGGAGGAACAGGGAGGAACAGGATAGAGCTGGTATTGCCGGTAACGTTTTTTTAGGGGGGTAATAAATTCCGGCAAGACAAAAGCAAGGCCTTGTGCGATACCCTCCCTCGGGAGGGTAGGGAGGGGTTTCTACGCCATTAAAGTAACCGCTATTTATTTTAACAACGCTAAATCGAATTCGCGTGGCAATCTGATTATAGGATTGATCCTGACAATATCAATAATCGCGCTTTCAATAGTTCTGATGGTGTTAAGCATATCATTTTTCATTTCAGATTCAGAAAATCGAATGAGAACTATCCCAAAGCTTTCCAGCTTTTGCTGCCGCAATTCGTCTTTTTCAAATGCTTCCTCATAATTATGCGACATGCCGTCAATTTCTATAGCAAGCATCAAATCCTTGCAATAAAAGTCGACTATGAAATTATCGATACAGCGTTGCCTGTCAAAATCAAAGCCCATGACCTTATTGTCTTTTAATTCATTCCATAATAGCACCTCACCAAAAGTCATATCCTTTCTGAGCTTTCGGGCCAAAGCTTTTAGTTTTGGATTATAGGGGATGAATCTTGACATTGTTTATTACGTTAGTTTGAAAGGATGCATTGAGAAACCCCTCCCTACCCTTCCGAGGGAGGGAATCGCGCTTAGCCCGGCTCTTTTAGCTGCCGACAAAGGAATTAATATTCGTTGTCTTAACTCTTGATTCCGGCCTCTTGATTCTAATTCACATTCGCCAGTTCAATCAATTTCCTCACCTTGTCAACACTGGTAACATCGGTTGTATCCTCATCCCCATCGCTCAGCAGGATATGGTCGTTATGGTATTCCATTTTGCTGCGAACAGGGATACGGGCTGATGAATGTACTTCGGTTACATTGGTAAAACGTACCAGGTCGGCAACGTTGGCTTCGTTTACGCCGGCGCCGGGCATAATGCTGATGCGGCCGGCCGCGTTTTGCACCAGGTGGTTTAAAACAGTAACGCCTTCCATGGCTGTACTTTTGCCGCCCGAGGTCAGGATGCGGTCGCAACCTATTTCAATGATATCTTCCAGTGCCTTGTAAAGGTCTTGACACATATCAAAAGCCCGGTGAAAGGTAACACCCAGGCCCCATTGTTTGGCAAGGCGTACCATTTCTATACATCGTTCCTTATCCACGGTGCCATCGGCATGTAATATGCCGATAACTACGCCGTCGCAACCGGCCTCAATGCAGTAACGGATATCGGCCATCATGATATCGTATTCCAGGTCGGTATATAAAAAATCGCCGGCGCGGGGCCTTATCAATACAAATAATTTAATGTGCAGCAGTTTACGGGCCAATTGGATTTGGCCGTGCGATGGGGTTGTGCCACCCTCTTTCAGGTTTTCGCAAAGCTCAACCCGGACAGCGCCACCATCCTGCGCGGCCACAGCCGATGTAACCGAATTAGCGCAAACTTCGAGTGAAATTTTATTGGTCATTTTGAGGTTTGTGTTTTCTGGCTCGAGGTTCGGGTTGCCTGGTTCGGGATTGCATAGTCTTCAACCATCAGGGTTTAAGCCTTGTTCCCCGAACCTCGCACCCCGATCCCCGAACCTCTATTTATAATAACTCTTGCCCGGTATCAGTAAATCCTGTTGTTTGGCGTCACATACCGCGAATGAAAAGCCGGCCTGTATGGCATAGGCGCCATATTCGCCCTTTTTATTGATGGCTAAAAAGCCAACCTGGATCTGTTTGGCTGTTTCGGGTTTCTTTTTGATGATGCGGTGTACGGCTTCTTTACAGGCATCCTCGGGCGATAAGCCCTGGCGCATCAGTTCAACCACCAAAAAGCTGCCTACGTTGCGTATTACTTCCTCGCCTACACCGGTTGATGTGGCTCCGCCAACTTCGTTATCTACATACAATCCGGCGCCAATGATAGGGCTATCGCCCACGCGGCCATGCATTTTAAAAGCCATGCCGCTGGTGGTGCAGCCGCCGGATATATTGCCTTTGGCATCAATAGCCAGCATGCCAATGGTATCGTGGTTGTATTTGCCACCGGGGCGGTTGCTGCCGTTCTCTATATTCATTACCGGGCTGTATTTGGCGGTTTTAAGCCATTCTTTCCAGGCCTTTTCGGCTTTTGGGGTTAACAGCTTTTCCTTCTTCATGCCTTGTTCAACGGCAAACTGGGTAGCACCTTCGCCAACCAGCATTACGTGGGGCGTTCTTTCCATTACCATACGCGCAACAGATATAGGGTGTGCTATGTTCTCCATCGCCGCAACAGACCCACAGTTGCCAAGCTCGTCCATAATGCACGAATCAAGGGTAACATGGCCATCGCGATCTGGTGTGCCGGTACGGCCAACGGTGCCATTGGTTATGTCCAGTTCTTCGGGTACGCGTGCACCCGCTTCAATCGCATCCAGTGCGCGGCCGCCTTTTTCGAGGGTTTTCCAGGCCTCCTTGTTGGCTATAATGCCAAAATCCCAGGTGGATATCACGATAGGGAAATTAGCTTCGGGTTTTAAAGAAACGGCTTTTGCTATAGCTGACTTTGAAAGTGCTGCTAACGAGGCACCTGCAGCTGATATTTTGATGAACTTGCGGCGATTGTACATATCGCTAATATAGCTAAAACATGCAAAAAATAAAGCGCCTCACCTAAATCCTCTCCAAAGGAGAGGACTTTTAAAAGAATAGTTTGGTGTGTTTAAACCAAGATGTTTTATACATCTCGAACCTGCAAATCAAGAACCCTCTCCTTTGGAGAAGGCAGGGTGAGGCTTATTCAAAATCCTGCTGACAATTAAAGCAATGCCATGCTTTGCTATTTATAAATGGCAGAATTGAAGTTATAACTGATTCAAACTTGCTGCGATCTGCCGGACCCACATTGGTTGATGCGCAAAACGGGCAAATAACGGCATTGTTAGTTTCTTCGTCCAATTCTACATGGTCCAAATCGTGCATATCGCCTTCGGCGGCTAATATGGCGCGGCATTTCTCCAGGTCGCGTTCAAATATTTTGAGTTTGATGCCGCCTACTGCCTGGTTGTACAGTGGGTTTGCTGTAAGTGTATTTTCGTCGGCAATAAAACAGGGAATTCCATTATCTTCCAGCTTGGTGCGTACAATATGCGCCAGCATAACATCATAATAATTTTCAAATGTTATGATCTTTTCGTCCTTTTCGATAGCCATGGGGTGATAAATGAAATAATAATACAAATGTAACCCCTTTTTTGTTTAATTTGGTGTATGAACCGCATCGACCGCATATCTGCCATTTTGATCCAGTTACAATCGCGCCGGGTAGTTAAGGCCGGTGATATTGCCGATCGCTTCAACATCAGCCTGCGCACGGTTTACCGCGATATTAAAACGCTGGAAGAAGCGGGCATCCCCCTGATAGGCGAGGCCGGTGTAGGTTACTCTATTATGGATGGTTACCGCCTGCCGCCCGTGATGTTTACCCGTGAAGAAGCCACAGCCTTTTTAACCGCCGAAAAGTTTGTAGAAAAGTTTACCGATGCTACCACCAACGCGCAATACCAATCGGCCATGTATAAGGTGCGGGCCATTTTAAAAACATCTGAAAAGGACGCGCTTGAAAACCTGGATGGCAGCATCGAGGTGATGAAAAGCTACAGCCCGGTGCGGGTGGTAAATAATAACGATCATATTCAAACCATATTGAACAGCATTATCCACAAAAAGGTGGTGTGTATTGATTACTTTGCTGGCCACAGCCAGGAAAATACCCGGCGCGATGTGGAGCCTGTAGGCGTTGTTTACCTGGGCAGTTTCTGGCACCTTATTGCGTATTGCCGCCTGCGCAATGATTACCGCGATTTCAGGATCGACCGCATTCGCAAACTGGTGGTTACCGATGCCAGTTATAACAACAGTAAACATCCAACCTTAAAAGCTTATATAGCCCAAACCGCTAAAGAAAAAGATTTGGAATTGGTGGTGATCAGGGTTGATAAAGAAATTTACAATTACCTGGAGCACCAGAAATATTACAGTGGTTTTATATCCGAGAAAACCATCGGCGGTAAAATAGAAATGACCTTTTTAACCGCCTTTATAGAGAGCTTTGCCCGCTGGTACATGATGTTTGGCGACCGTGCCGAGATTATTAAGCCCGATGCCCTGAAAGATAGGGTAGCCGCCATTGTCACCGCCATCAGTCAGAAAAATTTGCAGGAGCTGGATTCCTACTGACATACTGCTGTCATCGGCCGGTGTTTTATTTGTGCTGTAATCAAAATCTACAACACATGGAAATTAAAACAATCCTTCTGTGGGTACTGCTGTTAACATATGTGGTACCCGGCTACATTTTTGGCTTTCAGAAATTGCTTGGTCAAAAAGAAAAAGCGCAGCAGTTTATAGGCTGGGGCTACCCGCTTTGGCTTATGCGCTTGCTGGGCTTTATTGAAGTGCTGGGCGGCAGCCTGATGCTTTATGCCCCAACCCGCATTTATGGCATGGCGCTGTTCCCGGTAATTTTGGCCGGCGCCGTTTACACGCACATCAAATTTCGCGACCCTAAAAAAGAGGTAATGACACCCGTTTATGCAGGGCTGCATTTGTTGGTCATATTTTTGTTAACCCTATCAATAGCTTAATGTTATGAAATACTGGATAACCGTAGTATCAAAAGATCATATTACCCGCGGCGTGGCCGGTGGTTTTATGCAGGCCAATCATGGTAAACAAGGGCCGCTTACCCATATGGCAACCGGCGATTGGGTAATCATTTATTCGCCTAAGAAGAGCATGGATGGCGACGAAAAACTGCAGGCATTTACGGCCATAGGCCGGGTTGCCGGCGACGAGATATATCAATATAAAATGAGCGAAGATTTCAAACCTTTTCGCCGCGATGTTACTTACTATGAATGTAAGGAAACACCGATAGTACCTCTGGTAGATAAATTGAGCTTTATGCCCAATAAACAATCATGGGGCTATCCCTTCCGGTTTGGTTTTTTTGAACTACCCGGGCACGATTTTGAGCTGATAAAAAACCACATGTTATCAAACGAACCAACACCAATAAATAAAACACTTCATTATGGAAAAGCTAACGTTAAAAACCGAAATTAAATTTAAGGCCCCTGCAGCCAAAGTTTGGCAGGGCCTTACCGACCCGGCAATGGTAAAAGAATATTTTTTTGGAACCAATTTAGAATCGACCTGGAAGGTAGGGGAGCCTATTAAATTCAGCGGCGAATGGGATGGGCATAAATATGAAGACAAGGGTACTATCCTGGAAATTGATCCAGGCAAATTTGTTACCTACAGCTACTGGAGCAGTATGGCCGGTACCGAAGATAAGCCTGAAAACTATGCCAACATCACTTACAGCCTGGATGAGGAAAACGGCGAAACCACATTGACCATTATCCAGGATAATATCAAAAACCAGGAATCCAAAGAGCATTCGGAACAAAACTGGCAGGGGATGTTTGAAGGGCTGAAAAAGATGATTGAATAGATGTGCAGATTACAAATTTCAGATGTGCAGATTTCAGGAATGAAATGAGGCGACAGGTGACTTAAAGGCGCGCTAAATAATTTGCACATCTGAAATCTGCGTATTTGCACATCTAACCTTTGCATTATATAAATCCTGTAATTTTTTGACTAATAGTTAATTATAAACCAATATAACAAATAGTAATGACAGCATTAACGCCAAAAGTGCATCTTAAGGGCTTCTTTTTAGAAGGTATTTCGGTACGCACAACAAATCAAAATGGTCAGTCGGCAAAGGACATTGGCAAGCTTTGGGGAAGGTTTATGGATGACAATGTGCTAATGCAGATTGAAGATAGGATAACGGACGAGATTTATTGTGTTTATACCGATTATGAAGGCGACCATACAGGTTTTTATACCGCCGTATTGGGTTGTAAGGTAAGTTCGTTGGATAACATTCCCGAAGGGCTGATTAGCCTGATAGTGCCTGCGGCCGATTACGTAAAATACGTCGCCAAAGGCCGTCTGCCCGATTGTGTGGCCGAGGCCTGGCAAAACGTATGGGGTAGCGATTTAAATAGAAAATATATAGCCGACTTTGATGTTTGGGGAGCTAAGGCCCAGGATCCGGAGGATGCCGAGGTGGATATATATGTTGGGGTTGTCTGAATCAGAATTCGCAGAATTTTAGAATTTACAGAATGTGTTTGAGGCTGCGTGCTAGTTGTCGGAATAGTTGCCTTAAACAGTTCGCGATTGTTCCCTTCGCCGAAATAACATATTTTGGAGATATTTGCTTGCCGCTTTTCCACTCCAGAAAATTCTGTAAATCCTCAAATTCTGTAAATTCTGATTCAGACTACCTGTTAAAATTCAGTCGTTTACCGGCTTTACCTTCTACCAGGCTTCCGTTGGCGTACACAATATTGCCCGATACCAGTGTGTAAGCTATCCGCGAGCGGAATGTAGTGCCCTCAAAAGGGCTCCAGCCACATTTATATAAAATGTTGGCCTTGTTTACATTCCATGGGTTATTCAGGTCAACTAAAGCCAGATCGGCCCAGTAGCCTTCGCGGATAAAGCCACGCCTGTCAATCTGGAAACAGGTAGCAACATTATGGGCCATTTTTTCGGCTATTTGTTCAAGCTTAATTTTGCCGTGATGGTAAAGTTCCAGCATGGCAGGCAAGGCGTGTTGGACCAACGGGCCACCCGATGGGGCCTGCAGGTAGGGCTGTGCTTTTTCTTCGATGGTATGCGGGGCGTGGTCGGTGGCAATTACATCAATACGGCCATCTAAAACAGCCTGCAAAATAGCGTCTCTGTCGCTTTCTTTTTTTACAGCAGGGTTCCACTTAATCAGGTTGCCTTTTGTATCGTAGTCGGCATCTGTGAACCACAGGTGGTGTACGCAGGCCTCGGCAGTAATGCGTTTGTCTTTTAATGGGATGGTGTTATCAAAAAGGTGCGTTTCAATCTCAGTTGAAATATGCAGGATATGCAGGCGTGTATTATGTTTTTTAGCCAGCTCAACCGCCATTGATGATGAAAGGTAGCAAGCCTCGGCACTGCGTATTTTGGGGTGCAGCCCGATAGGGATATTATCGCCCAGCAACTGTTTGTAATGGTTAAGGTTGCTTTTAATAGTGGCCTCATCCTCGCAATGTACCGCTATCAGCATAGGCGAATTAGCAAAAAGGTTATCCAAAGTTTGCGGGTTATCTACCAGCATGTTGCCGGTTGATGAACCCATGAAAACTTTAATACCGCAAACGTTGGCTGTGTCTGTGCGCAATACCTGCTCCAGGTTGTCGTTAGATGCACCCATGAAAAACGAGTAATTAGCCAGCGAGTTACGCGATGCGATGTCGTATTTATCTTGCAGCAACTCCTGTGTTAATGTGTTGGGCACTGTGTTGGGCATCTCCATAAATGAAGTAATGCCTCCCGCTACCGCCGCCCGCGATTCGGAATGAATATCAGCCTTGTAGGTAAGCCCCGGCTCGCGAAAATGCACCTGGTCGTCAATACAGCCGGGGAAAAGGTAAAGGCCTTCGGCGTTTATAACTTCATCGGCATGGGCATCAATTTGCGGGTCTATCCGGTTAATCAAGCCATCTTTCACCAATACGTCGGCTACAAATTGCCTGTTTTCGTTAACTATTGTTGCTGATTTAATGAGGATGGTTTTCATATGATTTGGGAATTCGGATGTTCGAGTTCGGATTTATTGATGGGCAAATTTAGAATTTATGATGACATAATAAGGCAAGACAAAATCAAGGATTAAATTTGGGAAATGCAGGGCATCGCGTTTATTACAAAAGATGATCTACCCCTCCACAAATTCGGCTATGCCCGGAAAACTGCCCATGTTTTTATAAATTGCTGTACCATTGGCCTCGCTGTCTTCGACCGCCCAGGTTGCCATGGCATACATCACCGGCCTCAGGCCCTGGCCCGACGGACTAAGGCTATAGGTTACATACGGTGGTACAACCGGTTTTGCCTCCCTGATGATGATTTTATCGGCTTCCAATTGTTTCAAATGCTGAATCAGTACTTTTTCGGTTATCGTAGGTATTGCCTTTTTCAATTCGCTATAACGTTTGCTGCCGGTTAACAGTTGAAACAAAATAATGGGTTTCCAATAGCCGCCTATGCGTTCCATCACGTACGTTACGGGGCACTCTTTAAACGCGGTTTGTTTATTCTCCTGTATGGTTGATGTTTCTTTGATCTGGGTCATGTGTATACATACTTTAGGGTAAGTACTTGTATAAAAGTAAGTACAAAGATAATTTTGCCTTCAACAAAAACAAAATTTTATCATCATGAAAATCATCGTAACAGGATCATTAGGCAATATCAGTAAGCCTTTGGCAAAACAATTAATTGGGGCAGGCCACCAGGTAACTGTCATTAGCAGCGATAAAAATAAAACAGACGCTATTGAAGCATTGGGCGCTGCTGCGGCTATTGGATCATTGGCCGATACAGCATTCCTTGCAGATACTTTTACCGGGGCTGATGCCGTTTATGCCATGGTGCCGCCAAACTTTGGGGCATCCAACTTAAGGCAATACATGAATGAAACAGGTAAAAGTTACGCCGAAGCTATCCAAAAATCGGGAGTTAAAAAGGTTGTCGCTTTAAGCAGCATAGGGGCGCATTTAAACGATGCCACCGGGCCAATAAAAGGCATACATGATGTAGAGGGGATACTGAGCAAATTGGAGGGGGTCGCCATTAAATTTATCCGCGCACCGTTCTTTTATGTGAATTTATTGAATGATATCCCAACGATTAAGCATCAGGGCATTTTAGGTTCAAATTATCCGGCAGATGCCAGGCTGATATTGGTACACCCACGGGATATTGCCGATGCCGTTGCCGAAGAACTGCAAACCAATTTTACCGGAAAAAGCGTGCGTTACATTGTGAGCGACGAAAGTACAACCGCCCAGGTAGCCACAGCTTTAGGCAAAGCCATTGGCAAAACGGAATTACAGTGGACCGGCTTCAGCGATGAGCAGGCCCTTCAGGGCATGTTGCAACATGGTTTACCGCCCGAAATGGCCAAAAACTTTGTAGAAATGGGCACAGCCGTACGCAGCGGAATAATTTGGGAAGATTATGACCTGCATAAACCCACCCAATCAGGCAAAGTAAAACTTGAAGATTTTGCCAGGGAATTTGCCGAAGCTTACAACAACTAATCAAAGCAAATGGAAAGCCGCCCCACCAATGAGGCGGCTTTTTAGATGAAACGCGGAAATATTCAACAATATTCATTAACCTAAACTGATATAAACTGTATCTTCCGGCCATTATCACAATTGATTACTTATGCAGGAGAAAATTATTCAGCTTCAATTTAACCGCGTACTTTTTACAAGCCGCCAAAAAAGCCTTTGGAAATTTGCTATGAGGAACTCCCTTAAGCAATATCTTTATATGTCAATAGCTACTGTTTTATGCACATTAATCGTTTTTTCGACCGAAAATAAAAACGAGTTTTCTTTTGGTAAAATGTTATCATCAGGTTTTATTATTTACATGATCTTAGTATCGGTAAGTTTGATAGAACGATGGATAAAGCACTATAAAAAGATTAAAATAATTAGCGACCGCTTTGAAAAAGAAGGAATGGACTTTAGCTATATTTTTAATGACTATGGTATTGTCTACGAGGACAAAGAAAAATTCATGAAGTTAAGCTGGCAACTTTTTAAACCTTTTGAAGCTTATAAGGATAATATTTATATTAAAGCGAAAGATACCGGCGCCATCATATTTCACCTTAGTCGGCAGGAACTTGGCGATAGCGATTACCAAGAGGTTTATGCTTTATTAGAAAATAAAATAGGGTAGTGCTATAAAAAAACAGAACTACTTGCCGAATTTTTTAATAACTACGATTGATCCCTGACTACAGTTTAATACTTAATCGCGCCACAAATACGGAAAAAGTAACAACGCGGTAGTGATTACAATAGCGTTGATAGCAAATAAAACGCCGATATCGCCGTAACTCAAGCTCCGTTCTATCCCATCCATTGCCCTTTTGCTCAGGCGGATCAGTATCAGTATCACCGGTATAATTACAGGGAAACTTAAAATGGCCATGAGTGTACCATTATTGCCTGCTTTTGACGCAATGGCCGATATCATGGTAAATACCGTTGAAAAGCTTATGCTGCCCATTAACACCGCCAACAAATAAAACCATAGGTCGCCAAGTTTATTGGTGAAAAAAACCTGGTATACCAACAGGGCCAAAAAGCTGATGAGTGTCATCAGCAAAATATTGTATATGGTTTTTGAAAGTATAATGGCCTGAGGGCTGGCAATGGAGTAGTAATACAGCAAACGGCTTTTGCTTTCCTGCATAAAGCTTTTAGCGATGGCGTTTACCGATGCGAAAAGCATAATGATCCAGAACAACACATTCCACACCAGCGGATAGGCGGTGGTGCCGTTCAAACCCGAGCTTTGATTGAACGAGATATAGCAAACAAACACGGTTGATACCACGTACAGCAAAACCCCGTTAAAAGCATATTTCGACCGCCACTCCAGCAAAATTTCTTTTTTTAACAAATGGACGGTTTCCTGAACAAGCTTCATGCGGCAAAGGTAATAATTTGTAATAAGGGATTTTGAAGCATTTGTTTAAACGCACTAATCGCATAATCGACTTCGCTAATCCATTAATAAAAACAAAAAAAAAATTTACAGAAAGTAGCATTTTTGCTACTTTTGTATATGAATTCAAAGGAACTCATACGAACCCTGAAAGCTGATGGCTGGATTGAAAAAACTCAAAAAGGCAGTCACTTACAATTGGTTCATCCAGTAAAACCCGGTAAGGTCACTGTTCCCGTTCATACGGGAGACATACCAAGGGGAACGTTGAATTCTATATTCAAACAGGCGGGGCTTAAATAGCCCCACTGTTTGATTTTTTTAAGCATTGTAAACTTGATAAATCATGGAAAAAATTAAAATGGAACTGGTAGTTGAAAAAGGTGAAGGTGGATTATGGGGAAGAGTTAATTATAACGATAACCTGATATCAGATTTTGGAACGAGCCTTGCGGATATTGACCATAAGATTAAAAGCTTGCTAAAAGAGTTTGAAGATCTCGATCCTAATAATGTATCGTTTGATTATGTTTATGATATGTATGCATTATTCCAGGAATTTGATTTTTTAAATATTAGTAAGGTGGCTAAGCATGCAGGTATTCATGCGGGTCTGCTGCGCCAATATTCTTCGGGAGTAAAACACCCGTCATTTAACCAGGCAAAAAAAATTGAAGATACTATCCACAGATTAGCTGATGAAATGAAAAAGGCAACTATCTATGCCGAATAAGGCTGATTTTTTGCAGAAAAGTAACTTATAAAAAGTTCTTTAATTTTGAACACAATTAACAAACCAATGCCCATAGCCTATTATCGTACCCCCATCGGAATCGTCCGGATTACGCAGACTGATGAATTTATATCAGGCATCTCTATCCGGGATGAGGAATATGAGATAGAGCCGGCTTGCACCCCGCTGCTGCAATTAGCTATTGATCAGTTGCAGGAATATTTTGATGGGACCAGGACGATCTTCGATTTCCCCATTAAGCAACAGGGTACCGATTTTCAGCAGCAGGTTTGGGAATGTTTATTAAATATTGAATATGGTACCACAACAACTTATCTCCAGCAATCTCAACAGATGAACAACCCTTTGGCCATCAGGGCGATTGCGGCGGCCAATGGAAAAAATCATCTTTGGGTTGTGGTACCCTGCCACCGGGTGATAGGTTCAGATGGCAGCTTAACCGGATACGCCGGCGGCCTTTGGCGCAAGCAATGGTTGCTGCAGCACGAAGCAAATGTTATGGGCGTAGGGCAAACCAGGTTAAACTTTTAGCTTTTGTATGCCGGCATTTAAAAGTACGCTCATTTTTTCGTGCAGCTGGTACGGTTGAAAAGGTTTTGACAGCACATCATTCATTCCGGCGGTTAATGCCTCCTGCTGTTCGTGGCCAAATGAAGCGGCCGAAAGCGATATGATAGGTATGCTTCTTTTAGGTTCCTCAAAATCAACCCGGATAGTTTTGGCGGTTTCATAACCGTCCATGTCCGGCATGTGCGTATCCATCAATACAATATCATAGTGGTTGGCCCTTAGCTTGTCAAGTGCTTTACGGCCGTTATCAACCATATCTACCTGTACCTGCCAGTCTTTCAATATTTTCGATAGCATAAACTGGTTTACCATATTGTCTTCGGCAACAAGTACGCTTATGTTTATAAAAGGAGCAAGCGCTTTATCGGGCTTCACAGCTATCTTTTCAACCGGTTTGGCCGCAATGGTGTGCCAGTTAATAAAACTGAAGGTGCTGCCTACACCCATTTGACTGCTTACTGTAAGCTCGCCGCCTTTAAGCTCAACCAGTCTTTTTACAATAGCAAGCCCAAGGCCCGTACCGCCATATTTACTAACTGTATCTTCTGCGGCTTGTTCAAACGACTCAAACACCCGGTTAATCCTATCGGCGGGGATTCCGATACCAGTATCTTCAACACTATATTTTATCTTTACTTTATCGGCATGCCTTTGCATAACTGACACCCTTAGCTTTACATAACCCCTTTCGGTAAACTTGATGGCATTGCTGAGCAGGTTCATCAATATCTGGTTTAAGCGCAACGAATCAACCATCAGGTTTTGAGGTACATCAGCATCCATCTCCAGCAAAAACTCGATATTGCTTTCATCAGCCCTGAATTTAAGGAGGTCAAATGCCGATTTTACGATTTCATGTACATTGCTTGCCGTACGGGTGATATTAAATTTACCAGCCTCGATTTTGGAGATATCCAGCACATCATTAATAACCCCCAGTAATGATTTTGATGAAGTTTCCAAAAGATCAAGCATTCCCTTTTGCTGATCGTCTATATCGGTTTTAAGTAACATAGCGGTAATGCCAATAATGCCGTTAACCGGGGTTCGCAGTTCATGGCTCATATTGGCCAAAAAAGTCTCCTTAACCTTTTTGGTGTATTCTGCCTGGTCTTTTGATTTGATAAGTTGTTCCTGGTAACTTTTTTGGGGCGATATATCGCTGATGTTGATAAATATCATTTTATTGTGGTACGATGCCCGGCACTCTCCCCATATTACCCGTTTATCAAACCGTTCAAATCTTCCTTCAAATACGGCGAAGGGCAGGTTGTCTTTAATAATCTCGCCCAGTTTGTGTCTGAATGCCGGCTGATGCTCGGCAATAGCGAGGTTAACAATGCTTGTACCTTGTAATTCGTCGGGTTTAAAGCCCAAAATACTTTCTACCGCGGGGTTAATATTTTCAATCCGCAGGGTTTGGGCGTCAACAGAACAAATAATATCTGCCGAATTTTTTACAACTATCGAGTAGTTTTGCAGCTCATTGTTTTTGAGCTTGATTTCGGCCTGCGCGCGGGCCAGGTGAACAAACGAATCAACCTTGGCCGATGTTATATAAGGATCGAGCGGCTTGTACAGGTAATCAACAGCGCCGGTGCCGAGGCCTTTAACGGCGTATTTGGTTTCTTTTGATATCGCGGTAACAAAAATTACCATAATATCTTTAGTCCTTGGGTTCGATTTAAGCATTTCAACCAGCTCAAATCCATCCATTTCGGGCATTTGTACATCCACCAATGCTATGGCAATCTGCGTTTCCCAGGCTATCTTAAGCGCCTCGTTGGGGGATGTTGTAGAAAATATACGGATATCATCGCGTTTTAATAAGGCCTCAAGCGCTATTATGTTCTCTTCTCTGTCATCAACAATAAGAATATTCACAGGGGTCATGTAATATTGATTAGTGTATGGTGAAATACTATGTGCTTAATAATTTAAAAATTTCGTCAGTATGTAAAATATATTCTGCAGCTCCAATACTAATTGCCGCCGCCGGCATTTCGTCCATCTCTGCATCTTCAGGATGCTGGGCAATGGTTGTGGCGCCGCTGTTCCGTAATTTAAGCAAGCCCTCCGCGCCATCCTGGTTTGCACCTGATAGCAGTATGGCAATGCACCGTTCATTGTAAACTTCGGCAGCGCTTTCAAAGGTTACATCAATTGATGGTTTTGAAAACCACACCGACTCTGATACATCGAGCGCGAATGTTCCTTCCTTTTCAATTAAAGTATGGTAATTTGCCGGCGCTATATAAATGGTATCCTTGTTTAAGATATCCTTATCCCTAATTTCACGCATTATCATCCGGCTGTTTTCGGCGAAGAGTTTTTCAATTTCGCTAAAAAAGTTCTTTTTGCGGTGAATTACAATAATTACTGTTTTGTTTAGGTTGGGCGCAAGCAATTTAACTATCTGGAACAATAGTTTAAACGAACCGGCAGAGCCACCGAGCAGCAGTATTTCGGCAGTTTTCCATCGTTCAACCAGGGTTTTATCAGGAGCCAATTTTTTGGTAAATATTTTCTTTTGAATTAATCACCTTAAACCTTTTTTTAAAAGCATCTGACCGGATTGTTTCTTTACTCCCCAGGCACAGGTAACCCAGGGGGCATAAACTTTCATAAAATAGCTCCAGAACGCGCTCCTGCAGTTCAGTCTCAAAATAAATGAACACATTACGGCAACTTATAAGCTGAAACTCGTTGAATATGCCATCCGAAACCAGGTTATGTACAGAAAACAACGTATTTTGCTTCAATTCATTGTGTATCGAAGCCGCGTCGTACAAGATAGTAAAATGATCCGAAATGGAACCTTTTAACCCTGTAAATTGGTAATTTTCGGCATAACTTTTTATGTTGCGCAGGCTATAGATACCGCGGCGCGCCTCCCTAAGTACCTCGGTATTGATATCGGTGCCATAAATGAACGATTTGTTGCTTAAGCCGGCCTCGCGCAACAGGATGGCCATTGAATACACTTCTTCGCCGGTTGAGCAGCCGGCCACCCAGATTTTGGAATGCTGATAAGTGGAAAGGTAGGGTATAACCTGGTTGTTTACACCCTTATAAAACGAGGGATCGCGAAACATCTCGGTTACGTTCACGGTTATCTCTTCCAAAAACTCCTGGAAAAAGCTTTGATTGTTTACCAGGACGTGCTTAAGATCATAAAAGCTTAGCTTTTTAAGCTGCATGATCCTGGTAATCCTTCGCTTTAATGACGCTTTTGTATAGCCCGAAAAATCAAAACCATGTACTTTTTTTACCAGGTCAATTAGTTCGGTTATCTGCGATGCCGTTATAGGTAGGTTAGTATCGGTCATAAATTAGCTTTCCAGCCACAATTGCATCAATGAAATCAGCCTGTCCATGTCAACCGGCTTAGTAATGTAATCATTAGCGCCGGCGGCTATACACTTTTCGCGGTCGTCTTTCATGGCTTTTGCGGTTAAAGCTATTACAGGCAACTTGGCCCATTTGTTTTGCTTGCGAATGTATCTTGTGGCCTCATAGCCATCCATCTTAGGCATCATAATGTCCATCAGCACAATATCAATGTTTGGCACCTCTTCCAGTTTGGCAATGGCCTCTTCGCCGTCGTTGGCAATCTCTACAACCAGGTCATAGCTTTGCAGGGCGCTGCTCAGGGCAAATATGTTGCGCATATCATCGTCAACAATAAGCACTTTTTTACCCTTTATCGCGTCCTTGCCTTTTGTTGGCAATTTGGGTTTTGATATTGGTGCTTGCTGGGGGCTGCCTGCCGATTCACTGATTTTGTTCAGGAACAGGTTTACCTCATCAATCAGCCTATCCGCCGATTTATTGGTTTTAACCACCATGGCGTTGGCATATTGCATCAGCCTGTTTACCGATGCTTTATCCAGCTCCATTGCTGTGTTTACAATTACCGGCAAAGCGGCAAACCTATCAACCTCCTTTATTTTATCCAGCAGGTCTAACCCCGAAATATCGGGCAGGTTAAGGTCGAGTATTACGCACTGGTATTCATTTTCATGCAGCATCCGGAATGCCGATGCGCCGTCAAAAGCCTGGTCGACAGTGATACCCTGGCCTTGCATCATATCTTTTAAGGCCTGGCTTTGCGCCCTGTGGTCTTCAACCAGCAGTATTTGTTTAAACCGGGTGCCACTTTGCAGCATAATATCGGCAAACAGCTTATCAAGCGTTTCGGTATTGATAGGTTTTTTAAGGAAGCTGATAGCGCCTTCCTTGCGCACACGGTTGGCCGCTGCCTCACCCGCCGACATGAGGTGTACGGGGATATGCATAATGGCATCATCGGCCTTCAATTCCTTCAATATCTGCCAGCCATCCTTGCCGGGCAGCATAATATCCAGTATTACCGCATCCGGCTTAGCCTCTTTAATAATTTCGACAGCGTGCGATCCCTCGTAAACCACGATAGATTTGTATCCATGATCGCGGGCGTAATCCTGCAGTATATTGGCAAAGTTTTTATCGTCTTCAACAATTACTACCAATGGCTCGCGGTTATCTTCCCTGGTTATCACTTTAGCCGGTTTCAGGAAACTGCTTTCGGCCTTAAATGTTTGGGCGGCTGGCGGTACCTCTTCGTCAATAACCGGCACTATTTTGGCCTCAAACGGAATGGTCAATACAAACTCGCTGCCTATCCCGGGCTCGCTGGTCATGCTTATGCTGCCCCCAAGCAATATCGCCAGTTCGCGGCTGATGGACAGGCCCAAACCAGTACCGCCGTATTTACGACTGGTAGAGCCATCGGCCTGCTGAAAGGCTTCAAATATGATCCGCTGCTTTTCGGCCGGTATGCCAATACCCGAATCTTTGATAGCAAAGCTGATGGTATTTTCTTTCGGGCCTGGTTTTACATTTATTGAAATTGACCCATTCTCGGGCGTAAACTTAAATGAGTTTGAGAGTAAATTTTTTATCACCTGTTCAACCCTTACCTTATCGGTAAATACGGTTGACGGTACATTTTTGGCAATGTTGATGGTATAGTTTATTTTTTTGTTGCTTGCTACTTCGGCAAACAGCATTTCCATATCGTTCACAATTTCGGATACGCTGATATCCTCGTTTTGCATATCCAGCTTGCCCGATTCTATTTTGGATAAATCGAGTATGTCGTTAATCAGCGTAAGCAAATCATTACCGGCATTGAATATTACACTGGCATATTTAATCTGATCTTCTGACAGGTTCAATGGTTTATTATCCTTCAGGATACGCGCCAGCACCAGGATACTGTTGAGCGGCGTGCGCAGCTCGTGGCTCATGTTGGCCAAAAACTCCGATTTGTATTTGCCGGTAGTCTCCAGTTCTTCAACTTTAAGGTCAATAGCTGCACGAGCTTCTTCAATGGCCTGGTTCTTTTCTTCCAGCAGGCTTGCTTTCTCTTCAAGCTCGGCGTTAATGGTGCGCAATTCTTCCTGTTGTACACGCAACTCTTCTTCCGATGCCTGCAACATTTCGGTCTTGTTTACTAACTCTTCGTTGGTAACACGCATTTCTTCCTGCTGTGCCTGCAATTCTTCGGCCTGTTGCTGGGTTTCTTCAAACAGGTCGTTCATAATGGTGCGTGCCTGGGCAGTGTTCACCGCAATGCCAATATCATTGGTAACGGCCAAAATATATTCGCGCTGTTTGCCGGTCAATTCGCCGGTAAAGGCAACCTCCATTACGCCTTTCAGCTTTTTATCAAAAAAGAAAGGAACAATGAATGTTTCGGTAAGCACTTCTTTTACTACCGAGGAGGAAAGTTCCAGGCTATCGTTCAGTTTGCCTTTTACAACTGCGGCCTTTTCATCTTCGGCAACCTGGCCAAGCCAGCCTTCCGATAATTGTATCTTCTTTTTTAAGAATCCGGGATTATGAAAGGCGTATGAAGCATATAAATCAAGCTGCTGTTCCCTGTCGTCATATAAATAAAATGTACCTGCGGCGGCCTTGGTATAGGTACACACTTCTGTCAGGATACTCTTCGATAATTCCTTTTCGCTTTGTTGCCCCTGCATTTTTTCGTTAAGGGCGCCGGTACCGGTAAGCAGCCAGTTTTTTGCCTCGTTTTCGGCAAGCACTACCTCCAGTTCGGCATTTGCTATTTTAACCTCTTCTTCGGCTTTCTTTTGTTTATCAAAAGTGCCCTGGATATAGCGGAACAAAAACAGGATAATGAACAGGAATATTAACGAGCCGTAAATGATTACGTAAATGGCCTGTGTTGATGCATTTTCGGTTGCTTTTTTACGGATACCAAGCAAATTGTTTTCTGTATCAGCAATACGGCCAATTAATGCACGTATCATATCCATGTTTTGCTTGCCCTTTACAAACATATGGCTGGCAACCATAAATTCGAGGCCCTTGCTATTACGGATATTGATATTTTCTTTCAGGTAATTACGTTGCGAATTTACAAACGTAGCAAGCGAATCAAGCCGTTTTACCTGGTCGCCGTTATCTTTTGTGAGCGTTTTTAGTTCTGACAGATCAGCATCAATAAGCGGCAGTGCTTCGTTATAGGGTTCAAGAAGGACCTTATCGCCGGTAGCGGCAAAACCACGCGTTCCGGTTTCGGCATCAATCATGTGCTGAAGCAGGCTGGTTGAGGATTTGATGACATGCTCGGTATGGTCAACCCAGGTATTGTCATCTTCTAACTGGCGAATACTTTTATAGGCCAAAATACCTACTACAAAAACCAGTACAACAGATATAGCAAAGCCGGTTACCACCTGGTGGCGAAAGGAAAATTTAACCATCAATAGATCTTATTTATCTGGATACAAATATGTTTAAAAAAAACATGTTTACGCAAAAGCATGCAGCAATAAACATATCAGGAATGGTTTGGTTTTGTTTAAACCGTTTCGGGCGGTGCCGCAATGCTTTTGGGCTTGCCGCTTAACGCACCAATAAGCGCCAACACCGGGCCGGCGAATAATACAAACCATCCCCATTTAAATTTGATTTGCCTGGTTAAAAGCGTATCAAACTTACGGAAAGGAATAAAACTAAAAGTAGTTTCAACCTTTGCGATAGCTGCTATCAGCAATAACACTACCAACGTAAGCGATGTCCATGCCGCAGCGCGGGTTATTTTATGCTGATTTAAAAATGAGGATATAATGCCAATAACGGCTACCAGTAAAAGTACTATGCCGTAAGGCTTATTAAGCTGGTAAACATTCCAGTTAAATAAATGGAACGGGCGTAACAACGGGCAGTAAGTACCTGCAAAAAGCAATACAAAGCCCACAAATGAAAAAATTGAACTAAGGCGCATGGTGAAATAGTATCAAGTAGTAAGTATCAAGTAGTAAGACAGCTGCAAGCAAAAAAAGTATCAACTAGTAAGTATCAAGTAGTAAGACGGCTACAGTTTAAATTAGTATCAAGTAGTAAGTATCAAGTAGTAAGACAGCTACAGTTAGTTTAGTATCAGGTAGCAAGACAGCATTAATTTCTCTTTTAGGCCAAAGGTCTTTTGTCCCGAAGGCAAAAAATCTTGATACTTGATACTTACTACTTGATACTAAAATCATTGTTTAATTTCCATTTTATCGGCAAAATGGGCGCAGTAGTCGCGCAGGTCTTCAACAATGTTTTTTTCGCCGGTGGCGCGTAAAAAGCTGTCGCCCATGGTTTGCAGGGTTTCATAAAAAAAGCGTTTCATTTCGTCAACTGGCATATCTTTGGTCCACAAGTCAATGCGTAAGGTGTTTTTATAGTTTTGGTCCCACAGGGCCAGCATGAACGATTTTACGGGCAATGCCTCTTTTGATTGCGAATCGGTTGATTCCCACATAATGTTTTCGGGCACGTTATTGTCGTCGAGCGTGACGGTGAGCTTTATTTCGGCGGTTTTCATTTTCTGTTTTATTGAAGTCGCAAAAGTAGGTTATTTTAAAGTGACCAGATTATAACGGGGATGTAATTTTTGATGTATTCATTTTTTACGACTTAAAATCAAGGGATGAAGGAAATAAAAAAGCCATTCTATGTAGGAATGACTTAAGTTTTTTCTCTGGGTATAAAATAGCCCTTAATACAATCAGGGTTTCTTACGCATATCTGGATATGGTTTTTTTGTCGGAATCCCGCATTGTCATATAATTCATTGCCCTCTAAAAAAGCAGACATAACGCTATCGTATTGCCTGTCTTTATTTAATTTGTGAAGCGACTCTATTACAAAACAATCTAACTTTCTTAACAATGTTTCATCTGATCCCTGAGGCCTTATGTTCTCCGGCATTTTTAATTTTGCCGATTTCATTATTTCTGACAATAAATTATAAGTATCCTTTACTATCATCAGATTTTTATATTCCAGTAAATCAAGGCAATATTTTAAATCGATAACGGCGCCTAAAACAGATGGAGTTTTGATTTTTGAACTTAACCTCTGTTGACTTGCAAATTCAAGGGCTCTTTCGGGAGAATTTGCCCAAAAATATATGCCGGAACCAAGCCAATCGTGATCATTTGAACTTGGCTTAAGTGTTGTTTTATTTAAAACAACACTATCCCTAACACTTTCGTCACACCCATGAAAACCAAGTATTAATCCTGGTCTATCGGAATACATATATCTCTATATTGCCTTTTTACTTTTCCCTCCCGATTGAGCAATCCAATGTCAGTGAGAAATTTTTTTGATTTATCTTCATCTTTGGCAATATCATTAGCTTCCTTTCTTATTTTAGAAAGGTATGTTTTCAACTCTTTGTCGCTCACGATTAATTGATTGATAGTTCAATAACAAATATACGATTTTATCAAATATAATTGAAAGCATCATTTCGTTAAAAAACTACTTCCACCGGGAACTTAACAAGTTCAGAAATATTTGTACCAGCCCTCGGTAATGTTTACCTCACCAGGAAAAAGATTACAGCTATAAGGGCTATTACGCACGATTCAATAATCCATAGTTTTTTAAGCTCAGCAAAAAAATTGCGGAACATGAGGTCCATAAAAAATAC
>Ga0307515_10005512_pt1 | contig 25617 bp, 12 predicted proteins | sample 17_EM_MG_FD_194513 | JGI IMG/M metagenome (GOLD analysis project Ga0307515, IMG submission 194513) | Populus trichocarpa ectomycorrhiza microbial communities from riparian zone in the Pacific Northwest, United States - 17_EM | ecosystem: Host-associated > Plants > Roots > Unclassified | place... | reverse complement strand
AAAGAACTGCATTCTTTTCTTCAGTCAGGTTTTATTGCCAACGCGCCTCGTCTAAATACTCAATACTAAAATCTGCATACTCTTTTGCCATGCAGTGTCCTCCGCAAGTTGCCTTCAAATGAAATCGCTGGCGGAGAGACGCTCCTGAGAGCTCGTGAAATCATCCCGCATAAAACAAATCAGACATCATCACATCAGACATCAGACATTTCTTAATAATTGGGGTTTTGCTTCAGCCGGCCCTGGTAGCTGTCAAGCGTTGCCTGGTCGTACGGATACAATTCACTTTTGCCGCTTACAAAAAACCTGGCCAAACCGGTATTCAGCGGCAGGCCGTCAATTACATTTGTACTCAGTACTTTTCCCCAGGGTAGACCCGTCCACCCGGTAGCAGGCGATGGCTTTTGTTTGGGTCGCCAGAACGGTTGCGCATTGGCGCCGCCGCTCACTGTGTAGAACTGTATTTCTTCCCCATTGTTTTTCCACCAGATGGAATCGGGCACATTGGCATAAATACCGGATGCAGTACTCATGGCCACAATTTTTGCCCGGGTATCTGCAAGTTTGGTGGCCAGCAGGTTCCAGCGCAGCAAGTCGTATTTACGGATACCTTCATGGCCAAATTCCAGGAAGCGTTCATTGACAATGGCATTGAAAAAACCGTCTTTATCAGTGGGTGTAGTCCCCATCTGGCCGGTATTGCCGGCATACGCTCTCTTACGTACTTCCTCAAACGCAGCTACTGCCTGCGGAGTGGCGCCATTGTTTATTTCATTAACTGCTTCTGCATACATCAGCAATACGTCCGAAAAACGTATCACCACCCAGTTATATCCAACATTCAGTACGGTGCCGGGCAACAGCGGCACGCGCCAGTCGCGGCGGTACTTACCTGTGTTGAGTGCGCCCAGGTTGTTCATACTTTTTGTATTGTACAAGGCAGCCGAAGAAGTTGTATTGGCCCTGTACCAGGTAACGGTTACATCGCGCCGGGTATCTACCGAATCAAATGCATAAAAATAATTGGGCAGCATGGTAATACCACCGCCACCGGCGCCATAACGTGAGGAAGAGCTGAGGTTGGGACCATCATAGTTACCCATGCGGCTGTCGCTGTTGCCATTGCCGCCGCCGGCGCCAATTTCAAAGATTACTTCACCTTTGGGATCATACACAAATGAAGTAACGCTTCTCCATATATTTTCAAAACTGGGGTTGAGATCATGTTGCGACCTGTTGTTCATCAAATCTGCGCATTCATCCCTGGCAATGGCGTAGTAAGTAAGGTAATCGGCCCGGCGCTCCATCTGCCCGTTGCTGCGCAGCGAATAACCTCCGCGGAATAAAGCAATCCTGGCACGCAAAGCCTTTATTGCTCCTTTGGTAATGCGTTCACTTCTTGCCCCGGCATCTGTTCTCCAGGGTACAAGATCTTTTGCAATGGCCAGGTCGGCCAGCATTTTATCGTAGGTAGAATCGCGGTTGGTGGCCGGAAGAAACAAGCTGCTTTGTTTGTAAGCAGGTATCATGGGTGCGGGCACATCGCCCCAGTTACGGATAAGTTCAAAAAGATATTGCGCACGCAGGGTCAGCGATTCTCCATACAAGCGTTTTAATTGTGTTTTTTCTGCATCGGTGCCATTGGAATATTTATCCATCAGCGGGATCTGTTCAATACAAAGATTGGCCTTTTCCAGCCCGCGGTACAATTGCCGGAAAGGATTTGATATCTCTGCATTGGTAAGCAGCAGCTGGTACCGTCCAACACCTCTTCTTCCATTGTCGAGATTACCGCTTACAATGCCTTCATCAGAATCATACGGGTAATACATGTTGATGCGGATGCCATACCCATTATCGCCCTGGAGTTCATCGTAAGCGCCAACAACGGCAGTGGTGGCATTGGAAATATCGGAGAATGCCTGCGGAATGCTGTATTGCGATACAGGATCAACTTCAGTATATTTTTTACAGGCAACAGACAACACAACTGCTATCATCACCAAAAGAAAAATCAACGTATCATTGAATTTGTTTTTCATTTTTTCAGCATTTAGAAATTAAAAGCTAAGGTTTAGTCCAAATACCCATGTTCTTGACCGTGGGTAGGCCGCAAAATCCACACCCGGTGTCAGTGGATCTGATCTCCTGGAAGTTACATCCGGATCGTATCCGCTGTAACTGGTGAGGGTGGCCAGGTTGTTTACGGTTGCATACACCCTGAACGTGGAAAGTCTTACTTTGGTGAGCCATTTTGCAGGAAGTGTATAGCCGAGCGTAAGATTATTAAAACGCAGGTAGGTACCGTCTTCCACAGCCCATGAATGCAGCCACCAACGTTGTACGCGTACAGGCGTCCAGATAGTTGCATTGCCATTTAATTTTTCCAGTTCAGCGGGGTCGGTCACCTTTTGGCCTGCGGCATTGATATTGGTGAACCTTGTTTTCATGGTATTCAGGATGTTCAGGTTTGGAAAAGCGCCGTCTGTCCATTCAAGTTTATTGGCGTTGTAAATATCATTGCCTACTACAAAGTTGACAAAGATGCTGCAGTCAAAATTTTTCCAGGTAAACTGGTTGTTCCATCCGCCAGTAAATTTGGGGTTGGCGTTTCCAATAACGGTCCTGTCTTTATCGGCAGTAATTGAACCGTCGCCATCGAGGTCTTTCCATTTTAGTGAACCGGGTTGTGGCGTTCCGTATACCGCATTTACCGGCACACCGGTTTTAATGGTATATACGCCGTTGCTGTAATTAAAATCAGATACTTTATAAAAACCATCGGTTACAAAGCCATACATTAATCCGGCAGGCTCCCCTACTTTAACAAGGTAATCATCTACCCCATCGCTGCCCTGCCAGCCAGAATTGCGGGTTATTTGTGTAACACCACCAAGGTTCTCTATTTTATTTTTATTAAAGGAGATATTAAAACTGGAGGTCCATGAAAATGTTTTCTTCTGTATTGCATTGGCACTTACCTGGAATTCGATGCCGCGGTTGGATGTAGCACCGATATTTTGTAACTGTGTGGTATAACCGGTAGTTGGCGGAATATTTACTGCCAGCAGAAGATCCTTTGCAGTGTTCTTGTAGATATCCATGGTAAACTGAACGCGGTTGCTGAACAATGACAGATCAATTCCGAAATTGCTGGTCGTATTTTTCTCCCATCTCAAATCCGGATTGGACAATGCCGAGGGCGCAAAGCCGGGCAGGATGGAATGGTTGAATGCATATTGTCCGGTTACGCCATACAACTGCAGGTAGAGCAGGTTGTCGATGCGGTTATTGCCCACTGCGCCATAACCATAGCGAAGCTTTCCATCGGTCAGCCATGGAATATTTTCAAACCATTTCTCTTTTGAAAAACGCCAGGCAACCGAACCGGAAGGAAATACCAGGGTTCCATTTTCTGAACTGAATTTGGAAGAGCGATCGGCGCGCAGATTAAAAGTAACCAGGTATTTATCATCATACGCATAGCTGGCGCGCCCGAACCACGAAAAGATACGGCTGGGTGGCTGCACAAATGAAGTGGGAAGCGGTTGTGATGAACCGGAAGGTGCAGAACCAAGGCCCATATTGGCCAATGCTTTTTCTGCGCTGATATCTGCAGGAAAATAACGGGTTTCGAAAGCGGTGGATTTTGATTTTACATCTATCAGCTCCTGGCCAACCAGCACACTGAAATCGTGGTGTTCTTTATAATTGTTAATCGCATATTGCAGTGTGTTGGAATTGCTGAGGGTACCATTTACCTGTTCACCAATCGATGCGGTAGGCAGCGAAGCAGCATTGCGCGCAGTGGATGTTATCTTACTGTAAAAAAGATCGGTCCGCACATTGGCATTGTCGAAACCAACGGTCGACCGGAAAGTAACATTCTTAAAAACATTGTAATTAAGATAGCCGCTGAAATAGGTTGCCTTGGTATACTGGCGCCTGTTTTCGGCCTGAGTGAGGAGTATGGGATTGATAGCTCCGCTGGATGCCAGGTAATACGCCTCATCAAAATCATCAACGCCGCCGGCAGCGCCGGGCACTTCAAAAGGCCGGTAATTAATGGTATGCCGCAAGCGGTTGGTGGCGCGGGTGCCCGAATTGGTGGTGCCTGAACCGCGAATAGTCTGATCGAGGTAACGTGCCGTCATTCCAATCCTTAATTTATCCGACGCTTTGTGATCCAATTTAAAATTAACCAGGTACCGGTCGAAGCCAGACTCCAGCTGAATGCCGTCTTCTTTGTTTGCGGTAAGACTTAAATTAAAGGTGGTGGACTGGCTTCCGCCATTTACAGAAACATTGTGGTTCTGGTACATTGCCTTCCGGCCGAATACTTCTTTTTGCCAGTTAACGGGTATTGTATTCTTATATACATTCAATGTATCCCAGGTAGTGCCATAGGCTTTCACAAAATCGGAGCTATCGGCAATGCTACCACGACTTCTTTCATATTGCCATACTACAAAGTCGTACGGACTTAACACATCCATTGTCTTCGGCAATTCACGCCAGCCAACAGAGCCGTTGTAGCCTATTTGTGTTTTTCCTGATCTGCCGGCCTTTGTAGTAATAATTACAACACCGTTGGCGGCGCGGGCGCCATAAATGGCCGTGGTAGAAGCATCTTTCAAAACATCGATTGCGGCTATGTCCTGTGGTGATATCACCGACAGCGCATTTTCTACCTGCACACCGTCTACTATATATAATGGAGCATTATCCTGTGTTATGGAACCGCCGCCCCTTACTCTTATTATTATATCTGCACCCGGCGCGCCTTCTGAGCTGGTGGCCTGAACACCTGCCAGCCTGCCCTGCAGTGCTTCTGCCGCATTTGAAAGCGGAATGTCTTTTAATTGTTTGGCGCTGACCGATGAAACAGCACCCGTGAGATCTTTGCGCCGTACCGTGGAGTAACCAACCACCACTACGTCTTCGAGCGAAGAAACATCTTTCTCCAGTTTAACGGAAACGGGTTCATTGCCCGCGGTGGTAAGGGTAAACGGTTTGTAACCGGTGAAAGAAAATACCAGGCTGGTGGTTCCGGTAGCTGGTACCGTTAAAGTAAAATTTCCGCCGGCATTTGTTTGAACGCCCGTTTTTGTTCCTTTCAGCAATACGGTCACACCTGGCAATGGATTGCCGGCATCGTCGGAGACTGTACCTGTGAGTGGTTTTGTTTGTGCAAATAAAGAAAGGCGGGTGGCAATCAGAAGAATCAGGAAAAGCGTGAGCTTCTTCATATGGCTGTTTTTAAGATGGCAAAAGTTAGTTTGGAGTGTATTGAGTTGCACACTAAATGGCAAGAAAACATTCTTGCAGCAGATGCAGTCCCAATTCCTGCTCAATGCTAACAAGATATTATGTACAAAAACCGGCAATGAATTAGTTTTTTTACGCAAACGTTCCCGGCAACGATGCCTTTCCTGGCTGCAGGAAAAAGAGGTGGCCATGCCTGCCCGGTTGTTAGGTCGGTCAGCAACAATCAGTATTTCCGTAACCCTTTAAAAAAAATAGAAGCCTGATTTTTTTTTATCTCTATTAATAGATTTTGGTGCAAAACGAATTATTGTAATCGAAAAAATATATATAAAGAGATAATTGGCAATTAATGGAAGACCAACATTAAAAAAAATATGTATTTTTTTAATCATTTTAATAATTAAATGTTAAATTGCTTTTGCATTTGAAGAATAAGGACGACATATTTTTCAAATTTTCCCTGTTTTGAAGTGCTTTTTTTACCCCAAATTAAGAATAAGTCATTGTAAGTGAACCTTTTCCGTAAAACGAAAAGGTTGCAATCAGAAAATCACCAAACTGTAGTTCAAAGAATAAGTGTCAACTGTACGTTTTATAATTATGTAAACGATTGCATAAAATTTATTTAGCTATCATTAATTGCTTTTATAAACCAAAAACTGCCATTATGGAAAAGCGTATACCTACGCCTCAGTCAGGTAGCTACAACTACCTGTTGTCCAATCTGACCTGCCTCTCCAGAAATTTTCTTTTCCCGTTAATTGTATTGATGTTGTGCAGCCTTTCTTCGGTCGCGCAAAATAAAATACATGTCACGGGTCTTGTAAAAGACGACAAGGGCGCAGCTGCTCAAAACGCCAGTGTTACGGTAAAGAACACAAAAACGGGCGTATCTACAGATATCAATGGAGCATTTGCCATTGATGTTCCCAGTGAAAAATCGACACTGGTAATCTCCTACCTCGGTTTCGGCACGCAGGAAATCGTTGTAGGCAAACAAACCAGTTTTACTGTCGCCATGTCTATTTCTACCGGCACACTCAGTGATGTGGTAGTGGTGGGTTATGGTACACAGAAAAAGGTAACTGTTACCGGCGCCGTTGCAATGGTAAAAGGTACCGATTTAGTGAAATCGCCCGCTGTTAACCTTTCCAATTCAATTGCCGGCCGTTTGCCAGGCGTTATTGCCATGAATGGCAGTGGCGAACCAGGTTATGATGGTTCGACTATTCGCATCCGCGGTACCAATTCACTGGGTAGCAATGATGCCCTGATAGTTATCGATGGTATCCCTAACCGTACCGGTGGCCTGGATCGCTTAAACCCTGCAGATATCGAAAGTATGTCGGTATTGAAAGATGCTTCTGCCGCTATCTATGGTGCAAGAGCTGCCAATGGTGTAATTCTGATTACCACCAAACGCGGTAAAACAGGCAAACCTGAATTGTCTTACAGCTATAATAAAGGATGGGCCGCACCAACCATTTTGCCAAAAATGTTGGATGCAGTTGAGTACGCCACCATGGCCAACGAAATAGAACTGTACAAACTTGACCCCGCCAAATGGACAGCTGCTGCAGCAGCTTACAAAACACCTTCCGGAAAATATACAGATCCGGTATCTGGTGCTGTTTCTACCGCTCCATTTCTGCAGGCCGATATAGATAAATACAAAGATGGTTCAGACCCATGGGGCCACCCCAATACCGATTGGTTTGGTACCGTGTTAAAACCATGGTCTGGCCAAAGTCGTCAGAACCTGCAGATTGCCGGTGGTACTGACAATGTGAAATACCTTGCTTCATTGGGTTATGAAAACCAGGATGGCTTTTACAAAAATTCAGCAACAGGTTACAAACAGTACGACATGCGCCTTAACCTGGATGCAAAAATCAATAAATACATCAGTGCATCACTGGGTATTACTGCCCGCCAGGAAAACCGCTTCTTTCCTACAAAAGGTGCAGGCGCAATTTTCCGTATGCTGATGCGCGGCTATCCGTATAAAAATGCTATCTGGCCAAATGGTTTACCAGCTCCTGATATTGAAAATGGTGAGCAACCCGTGGTAATTACTACCAACCAGACAGGTTACGATAGGGATACCCGTTATTACTACCAGACCAATGGTAAAGTGGAAATCACCAACCCATGGGTAAAAGGTTTAAAAGTAACTTTAACTGCTGCCTTCGATAAATACGTACAGCAAAACAAAACTTGGGTTACCCCCTGGTTTATTTATAACTGGAACGGTTTCCAGGCAGATGGCGTAACGCCTATAATGGCCAAGGTGCAAAAAGGACCTGCAGTACAACCTACACTTAACCAGCGTTCCTACGACCAAACCAATACTTTGTTAGAAGGTATTGTTTCTTATGATCACACATTTGGCAACCATGCCGTAGTAGTACTGGCAGGTGTTACCAAAGAGCAGTTTAACCAGGTCGGGTTTAATGCATTCCGTCAATACTTTGCTTCTTCTGCCATTGACCAGTTATTTGCAGGAGGTCTTACAGACCAGCGCGCCAACAATACCAACGTGGTTCCTGCTGAAGGTGCCCGTCTGAATTACTTCGGCCGTGTTGGGTATAATTTTAAAGAAAGATACCTGGCAGAATTCTTATGGCGTGAGGATGCCTCTTCCAACTTTCCTGCCAACCACCGCTGGGGCTTTTTCCCGGGTGTGTCTGTAGGCTGGAGAATTTCAGAAGAAAATTTCTTTAAAAATGTTACAGTTGTCAACTCCCTTAAACTGCGGGCTTCATGGGGCCAGTTGGGCAATGACAGGCTGGTATATAACAATGTTACCCACCCCTACGACTACATACCCGTGTATCAGTACGGCGCCTATGTAGCTGGTGGCCAGGTACAGTCAACCCTGAACGAACCAGTTGTGCCCAACCCCAATGTAACCTGGGAAGTTGCCAACAACTATAATTTTGGACTGGATGCCACAGCACTCAACAACAAACTGACTGTTGAACTGGACGTGTTCTGGAACCACCGGTCTAAAATATTATGGCTCAGAAATGCATCAATTCCCCAAACTGCCGGTTTATCTGGCAAGTTGCCTGCAGAAAACATTGGCAAGGTAGATAACAAAGGCTATGAATTTAAAGTAGGTTATAATACCAATATCGGTCCTGTAAGAGTCAACTTCGGTGTGAACGGCGGTTATGCAAAAAACAAAATCGTTTTCTGGGATGAAACACCCGGACGCCCGGAATACCAATTGTCTACCGGAAAAGTACTGCCAACAGATGTAGGGGCACCGGATGATATGTTGTTATACCAGTACGACGGTGTATTTGCCACTCAAAAAGATGTAGATGCCAACACACTCGATTACACAGGTGTGGGCGGCGCTGGCAAACTTTTCCCCGGCAGCATGAAATTTAAAGATGTAAACGGCGATAAGAAGATTGATGACAAAGACAAAATAAGAAGTAATAAAAGCAGGATACCTACTTTCCAGGGTGGTATCACAATCGGCGCTCAGTACAAAGATTTTGATTTGAGCATTTTATTCCAGGCGGCTACCGGCGCACAAATATTCTTTCAGCCCGAAACCGGCACCATTGGTAACTATGTACAGCGCCAGTATGATAAACGCTGGACTTTAGACAACCCAAGCAGTGTTGATCCACGTACTGTAGACAGGAACAACCAGTATTTCTCTAACCGGAACACCTACTACATGCTGAACACTGACTATATACGTCTTAAAAACTTTGAAATTGGTTACACGCTGCCCGCCAATATTGGCAAAAAAGCCGGCATCAGCCGTTTAAGGATTTATGTAAATGGCCTCAATATGATTACCTGGGCTAAGACAAAAGGCATCTTTGATCCTGAGTCTACCAGCAGCAGCGGCCAGTACTACCCCCAATCAAAAATTATTAATACTGGTGTAACCGTAACCTTCTAAAAGTAACAAAATGAAAAATATATTTAAAACCGGATTTATATTACTAGGCTCAGCAGTGATGATTACATCCTGCAGCAAAGCCTTTCTTGATACGCAACCGCTGGATAAGGCTGCTGCGGGCCCTACATGGTCCGATGCGTCACTGGCTGAATCTTTTGTGACAGATATCTATAATGTTTACCATGATGGTCTCCTGAACCAGGAAAGCATGGATTGCATCAGTGATAACTGCCTCTACAATTTCGGAAGGGCCGATATCATGGAATCCAATATCAGTCCCGGCTCAACCGGCTGGGTAAACAATACCTACGAATGGGGTGAAATGTACAGCAGGATTCGCGCTACCAACCTGGCGCTGGAAAACCTGGCAACAGCACCTTTCGACAAGCTAGTATCTGACAGGCTGAAAGGCGAGTCTTATTTTTTGCGTGCACATTGCTACAATCAGTTGATCCGTTATTATGGTGGTGTTCCAATCATTAAGTCCAGCTATTCACTTTCAACTCCCGATTTCACGATTGCGAGAAGCAGTTATGATGACTGTGTGAAAAGCATTATAAGCGATCTGGATTCAGCCAAATTATTGCTAACCGGAAAAACACTGGCCGCTGGCCGCGCCACACCTGAAGCGGCCATGGCACTGAAAGCAAGGGTACTTATTTATGCTGCCAGCGATTTACATGATATGCCTACCGCCAAATCCAAATCTACCCTGCTCAATGGCTATGCCAACCCCGAATACCTTGGTTATACCAGCGGAGACCGCGCTGCGCGTTATACAGCTGCTAAAGCTGCTGCCAAAGCAGTGATGGATTTGAACAAATTCGGCTACCAGTTAAACCTTTCGGCCCCCCAATCGAAAGATGCAGCCATTGCTTCATACACAGATGTATACCTGTCAAGAAACGGTGGTGAAAAAGAAACCATTTTTGCAAAATACTATATCAACGCCTCTACAGACGACTGGGGCGCATGGTATGTACGCAACAACGGTATGAACGGTTATCATGGATGGACTTCTACCGAACCCACCCAGAACCTGGTAGACAATTATGAAATGATGGATGGTACCAAATTTGACTGGACCAATACAACCCATGCTGCGGCACCTTATGAAAACCGTGATCCGCGTTTCTATGCCACCGTATTTTATGATGGCACCAAATGGAAACCACGCACCACCGATGGCGCTGGCATTGATCCCTACGGCGAAATACAATTTGGTACGTATGAAACTGGAACCGCCGGAGCTGGTAAAACCTATTTTGGCCTCGATACAAGAAACAGCAATATAGAAAACTGGAATGGTACCCGCACCGGTTATTCAATCCGCAAATTCAGCAATGATAACACTGGTATTGTAGACATGAACCAGAAACAGGAAATACCTTCCATACAAATCAGGTTTACGGAGGTGGTATTTAATTATATTGAAGCCTGTATGGCATTGGGTGACGAAACAGAAGCCAAAACATGGCTGAATAAAATCCGTTTCCGCGCAGGTATGCCAGCCATTACTGAGTCCGGCGCTGCATTGGTAGCACGTTACCAGAATGAACGTAATATTGAAATGGTTTGCGAAGAACAGCGGTTTTATGATACACGCCGCTGGATGATAGCGCCCACCACACAAGGACAAAAAGTAAGGGTAATGATCATTACCGGTAAATTGAAACCCGGTAAATCTGTGGCCATCTACCGCTATGATAAATCAAACTATGATTATACATATACCGTTCAAAATATTGAGTCCGGCGTGGAAAACCGTAAGTGGGATGATAAAGTTTATTTCCCTCCTATCAAACTGGATGAAATGAACAAAAACAATAAACTGAAACAGAATCCGGGTTACTGATACGTTCCTTTCTGTTAACAAGAATCTATGCCGGTTTGATATACCGGCATAGATTTTTTTTTATCTTGTTGCACTGTAACGGAACCTTACATTTCTTACTTTCATGGTATGTATGCTGGCAGCACAACATACCTGCCAGTTAAAAGGTCGCTGCCGGCAAATGCCCGAATTACATTCATTTTAAATCAAACCGCTTGCAACAGTTTTTTAGTTTTCCTGTTCGTTGCCTGTTTTTTCTGCTGCTCATGGCTTTTATCATTGGCTGCAACGGCAATGAACCAGCTGCTTCCGGCCCCGCCACAAAGCCCGCTTCAGCAGCAGATGCACTTTTTACTTTATTACCGCCGGCACAAACCCATGTTGATTTTGTAAATACGCTGACAGAAGACCTCAATGCCAATGTAATGATGTATGAATACATCTATAATGGCGGCGGTGTGGCAATAGCTGATGTAAATGGCGATGGCCTGCAGGATATTTATTTTACCGCCAATATGGGGGCCAATAAATTATACCTCAACAAAGGCAAAATGAATTTTGAAGATATAACCACAACAGCGGGAGTGGAAGGCAGACCGGGCCCCTGGAAAACCGGTGTAACCATGGCAGATGTAAACGGCGACGGCCTGGAGGATATATATGTTTGTCATTCCGGTAAACTCACGGGCCCAAAAAGAATGAATGAATTGTTTATTAATGATGGCAACAACACGGCAGGCATACCTCATTTTAAAGAGATGGCTGCTGAATACGGCCTGGCAGATTCTGCTTACAGCACGCAGGCAGTATTCTTTGATTATGATCTGGATGGCGATCTGGATATGTTTTTATTGAATCATTCACCCAAACTGCTGCCCATACTGGATGAAGAAACCACTGCCGGTATATTGAAGGCCGATAACCCCATGACCGGTATACGGCTTTTCAAAAATACCGGTAACCATTTCACCGATATTACGGCCAAAGCGGGTTTCAGTAGTTCCGCGCTCACCTACGGATTGGGTGCAGGTGTAGCTGATCTGAACGGCGACGGTTGGACGGACGTGTATGTATCCAACGATTACGGTGTGCCCGATTACCTGTACATCAACAATAAAAACGGAACCTTCACCAATAAAATACAACAATCGGTTGGCCATACCTCCAATTTTTCTATGGGCAACGATGTGGCTGATATCAATAATGACGGGCTGCCCGATATCATTACCCTCGATATGCTGCCTGAAGACAACAAACGGCAAAAACTGCTTTTCGCCCCCGACAATTACGAAAAATTTGACCTGAGTTTCCGCTCCGGATTTTATTACCCCTATATGCGCAATATGCTGCAGGTAAATAATGGCAACGGCACATTTAGCGAAACTGGCCAGTTATCCGGTGTATCCAATACAGACTGGAGCTGGGCGCCGCTATTTGCAGACTATGACAATGATGGCTGGAAAGATTTATTTATAACCAACGGTTACCTGCGCGATTATACCAATATGGATTTCCTGAAATACATGGGCGACTTCCTGAAAGACCGGCAGGTAATGAGAAAAGACTTGCTGGAACTGGTGCAGCACATCCCCTCCTCCAGCCTGCAGAATTATATGTTCAGGAACAATGGCAATATCACTTTTTCAAATACCGGCCGCCAATGGGGCATCGACAGCTGTTCTAACAGTAACGGTGCCGCCTATGCGGATTTAGACAACGACGGCGACCTGGACCTGGTCATTAATAATCTAAACCTGCCCGCATTTGTTTATGAAAATGAAAGCAATAAAAAATCGTCTACCCATTACCTGCAGATTAAACTGGAAGGCAGTGGACTGAACACACAGGGCATTGGTGCCAAAATAACTATTTACAACAATGGCAGCCGGCAATACCTGGAACAGATGCCCACCAGGGGTTTTCAATCGAGTGTATCGCCCATACTGCATTTTGGCACCGGCGCGGCTACTACTATTGACACCCTGTCTGTTGTATGGCAAAGCGGAAAGAGACAAGTGATTACAGGTATAAAAACAGATCAGCTGCTTACACTGCGCGAAAAAGATGCTGTTGCAGATCATCTCAGGGTTCTGGCGGCAGCACCGTTGTTTAAAGAAATCATTTCACCCATTGCTTTTCAACCAGCAAAGAATACCATCAATGATTTTAAACGGCAGCCATTGCTGGTTAATCCCATGTCGTTCTCAGGGCCCTGTATGGTTCAGGGAGATGTAAATGGCGATAAACTGGATGATATCTATATCGGCGGCGGCAGTGGTCAGCCCGGCGCCCTGTTTCTGCAGCAGCATAACGGGCAATATCTTCAAAAAAAACAGCCGGTATTTGAGGCAGATAAAAACAGTGAAGATGCAGATGCACTGATAACAGATCTCAACGGAGATGGCTTTGCAGACCTTTATGTGGTAAGCGGTGGCTATCATAATTATGCACCCGCGGATTCATTGTTGCAGGATAGAATATACCTCAACGATGGAAAAGGCAACTTCACCAAATCAACCAGTTCCCTGCCGCCAATGCACGTAAGTAAAAGTTGTGTACGGGCAACTGATTTTAATGGCGATGGCTTTACCGATCTTTTTGTTGGTGGACGGGCTGTGCCGGGTCGTTACCCGGAACTGCCACAGAGTTACCTGCTCATCAATGATGGCAAAGCACATTTTACTGAACAGATCGCAACCCTTGCACCAGCGTTGCAGAAAGTTGGGATGGTTACAGATGCCGCTTGGATAGATTTGAACAATGATAACAAAAAAGAACTGGTGGTGGTGGGTGAATGGATGCCCGTTTCTGTATTCAGTGTGGTGAAGGGCAAACTGGAAAACAACAGTAAAGTTTATTTCGATACCACCTGCAGCGGTTGGTGGAACAATTTACTGACCGGCGATTTTAACGGTGACGGCAAACCGGATTTGGTGATTGGCAATTACGGGTTGAATTCGCAATGCAAGGCCAGCGCAAAAGAACCCGCAGAAATGTATTTCAAAGATTTTGACGACAATGGTTCTGTTGACCCCATACTGTGTTTTTATATACAGGGTAAAAGTTACCCCTATGTAACCCGTGATGAACTGCTTGACCAGATGAGCATCATGCGTACCCGGTTTACAGATTATAAAAGTTATGCATCAACAACACTCAAAGAAGTTTTTACCGGCGAAGAATTGAAAGATGCGGGGCATTTATCCGCAACACAGCTTGCCACTTCCCTGTTTTTAAGTGGCGCAGATGGCAAATTGCATGAACAGCCATTACCGCTGCAAGCCCAGTACGCACCGGTTTACAAAATTACAGCCCTTGATTACGATAAGGATGGCCACCAGGATCTATTGCTATGCGGCAACAGCAACCATGCCCGGCTAAGGTTTGGTAAATCTGATGCCAATTATGGTGTATTGCTGCATGGCGATGGAAAAGGCAGGTTTAATTATATCACACAAAAAAATTCAGGCTTCAACATTTGGGGCGATGTAAGGAGTGTTATAAATACAGGCAGGGCATTGCTTTTTGGCATAAGCCAGCAGCCCGTTAAAGCATATCAATTGAACTAACAATGAAGCATTTTTTCTGCACAGGCATAGCCATTATATTTTTTGCAGCCGGTTGCAAACAGGCAAATCATGACAATCCTGCATTTCAAAATAAGGCTATCAATGATGTCATAACCCAAATGACGGATCTAATGATCCATGATGTAACCAACCCTCCGCTGGCAGCCCGTTTTTTTTCATATGCCTGCCTGGCGGGGTATGAAGTAACCGTGCAAAACGATAAAGAATACAAAACTTTCCATGGCGTATTGAATGGTTATCCCGTCATTCAAAAACCTGATTCTGTTGAAGGCTACTCTTATACGCTTACAGCTATATTGGCGATGCTGGAAACAGCAAAAAAAATGCAGCCCTCCGGCAAACTTCTGTCAATCTATGAAGATCACCTGCTTGATTCCTGCAAGCAAATGGGCTATCCGGAAGAGACCATCAACAGTTCTAAAAAATATGCAATGGGCATCAGTAAGCAAATACTTGCATATGCCAAAGCAGATGGTTACAACAAGATCAGTAACCTGCCGAGGTACACGCCGGTAAACCAACCCGGCAGCTGGTACCCTACTCCTCCCGCCTATATAGCCGCTGTAGAACCTTATTTTAAGACTGTGAGGTCCTTTACGCTTGATTCCTCTGCCCAGTTTAAACCACTGCCACCCATAACTTTTTCAGCAGACAAAACATCCGCATTTTATAAACAATATCTGTTAATTAATTACAACGAAGGGCCGTCTTCACCCGAAGAGCATCGTATCATTGCCGGTTTCTGGGACTGCAACCCTTTTGCAGTGCAGGATGAAGGGCATATGTCTGTTGGATTAAAAAAGATATCGCCCGGTGCACATTGGCTGGGAATTGCAAATACAGCCTGCAGAAAAGCTGGTAAAAATTTTTCGGCCACCATGCAGATCAATACCGTTGTGGCCATTGGATTGATGGATAGCTTTATTGCGTGCTGGGATGAAAAATTCCGCAGCAATCGCATACGGCCAGAGACTGCTATCCGTAAATTGATTGATATAAACTGGAAGCCTTTGCTGCAAACGCCTCCTTTTCCGGAATATCTTAGCGGCCATTCCTGTATTTCAGCCACATCAGCAACTATTCTAACACATTTTATAGGCGATAATTTTAATTATACAGACAGTGTTGAAGTTAACTATGGTCTTGCGCCCCGCAGTTTTACTTCTTTTCAACAGGCTGCTACTGAGGCCGGCATATCCAGGTTTTATGGAGGCATTCACTTCATGGACGCCATCAACAACGGGCGGGCCCAGGGATTAAAAGTGGGAGACTGGGTTTTACAAAAAATAAAGACCGGTAACCACTGATTGGCCGTCCGTTTAATCCGGGAAGCATTTCCGGTACCGGGTATCATCCTCCAACAAAATAAAAAATACGGTACTATAGTTGATGTACAAGCAGGCAGCCTGCCCTTTCGCCGCATGCCCTAACCTTGCTGACGAATACCCTATCAGTTTGTGAACCAATAAACGAAAGAAGTATACAATATGCCGATCAGTGTACAATTAGCCTGGCTTTTTATTTTGCCCATTCCCATTGCCTGTATTGCCTGGACGGTCACCCACGAAGAAATTTTCCGGGAACTGCACGACTATTGTGTTAAACGAAGCAAGAATTACCGTTCTGCGCTGACCAGAAAATTTTTTTATGTTTTTACCTGTGAGTATTGCTTCAGTCATTATATAACCATCGCATTCCTTTTGCTTACAGATTACCGGTTATTGCTGAACGACTGGCGCGGGTATATCATTGCGGGTTTTGCCCTGGTGTGGATAGCCAATATATACATGGGCCTGTACAATCTTATCAGGATGGATATCAAAAAAGAAAAAACCGTTATCAAAAAAATGGAAGACAGCGAGGGCGAGACGCCTGAAGACTGATGTCTGATGTCTGATGTGATGATGTCTGATGTCTGATGACCGATGTCTGATGTCTGATTTCTGATATAACAGCCCTCTCAGTAGTGTCTCTCCGGCAGGGATTTCATTTCAAATGCAAGTTGCGGAGGACACTGCGTGGCAAAAGAGTATGCAGATTTTAGTATTGAGTATTTAGACGAGGCGCGTTGGCAATAAAACCTGACTGAAGAAAAGAGTAGCGTTCCTTAATCCGCAGTGTCCTCCATGAGCATATTGATTGGGCAAGTCCCGATGGGAGAGACACTGCGAGGATAGTCTGGAGAATTATGTCTGACGTCTGATGTCTGATATAACAGTCCTCTCAGCAGTGTCTCTCCGGCAGAGATTTCATTTCAAATGCAACTTGCGGAAGACACTGCGTGGCGGAGAAACCTTTTCCGCCGTTGTTGGTGTTTTCACCAACAACTACCGGCAAGAGAGATGTGTGATGTGAAATGTCTGATGTCTGATGTGACGATGTCTGATTTGTTTTATGCGGAATGATTTCCCTAACTCGCAGCAGTGTCTCTCCGGCAGAGATTTCATTTGAAATGCAAGTTGCGGAGGACACTGCGTGGCAAAAGAGTATGCAGATTTTAGTATTGAGTATTTAGACGAGGCGCGTTGGCAATAAAACCTGACTGAAGAAAAGAGTAGCGTTCCTTTTCCGCCGTTGTTGGTGTTTTCACCAACAACTACCGGCAAGAGAGATGTGTGATGTGAAATGTCTGATGTCTGATGTGACGATGTCTGATTTGTTTTATGCGGAATGATTTCCCTAACTCTCAGCAGTGTCTCTCCGGCAGGGATTTCATTTCAAATGCAAGTTGCGGAGGACACTGCGTGGCAAAAGAGTATGCAGATTTTAGTATTGAGTATTTAGACGAGGCGCGTTGGCAATAAAACCTGACTAAAGAAAAGAATACGTTCCTTAATCCGCAGTGTCCTCCATGGACATACTGATTGGGTAAGTCCCGATGGGAGAGACACTGCGAGGATAGTCTGGGGAATTATGTCTGACGTCTGATTTCTGATATAACAGCCCACTCAGCAGTGTCTCTCCGGCAGAGATTTCATTTGAAATGCAACTTGCGGAGGACACTGCGTGGCAAAAGAGTATGCAGATTTTAGTATTGAGTATTTAGACGAGGCGCGTTGGCAATAAAACCTGACTGAAGAAAAGAGTAGCGTTCCTTAATCCGCAGTGTCCTCCATGGGCATATTGATTGGGCAAGTCCCGATGGGAGAGACACTGCGAGGATAGTCTGGAGAATTATGTCTGACGTCTGATGTCTGATATAACAGTCCTCTCAGCAGTGTCTCTCCGACAGGGGTTTCATTTGAAATGCAAGTTGCGGAGGACACTGTGTGGCAAAAGAGTATGCAGATTTTAGTATTGAGTATTTAGACGAGGCCCGTTGGCAATAAAACCTGACTGAAGAAAAGAATGCAGTTCTTTAATCCGCAGTGTCCTCCATGGACATACTGATTGGGCAAGTCCCGATGGGAGAGACACTGCGAGGATAGTAAAACCGGCAAGAGATGTCTGATGTATGATGTCTGATTTCTAATATGATAGATCGCCTATTATCATGCATTACTTTAATAATTCGCATTTCCACTTTTAAATAGAAATGGGCCCGGCGAATATTATCGCGGACCCATTTCAGTTCTAACCTGTAAAAAAACAACCAGGTTCAATTCAATCTTCATCCGAAACGCTGCAGCCTAACGCTCAACCGCAGCGCCACGCTCAGCATTTATACCTAACTGCTTTGCGTACGGTGACAACAGCAGGTATTATTGGTAACTGCTGCATCGCCGGCGCTGTATTTTTCTGTATCGTACCCGGCAGATGATACTTTGCGTTGTACATTGTCTATGGCATCCTTCTTAAAGACATCATATTTTACGGTCAGCATTTTTGTCTGATCATTCCAAACCGCAGACTTCACCCCCTTAACGGCGGAAGCTGCATTCTCAATCTTCTTTTTACACATGCTGCACTCTCCTTCTACCCTGATGGACTGTGTTTTTATACCGACGGACCTTTGTGTTTTATCGCTGGCTTGCGCATCGGCATATTCAAAACTGATACAGGCTGCCGCCAGTACCAGGCATAATTTTATTGGTCTCATATTGATTTCATTTACTGTTATAAAATAGTATATCAGCCGGCATTCAGATCATGGCCGTTCTACCGGTAATATACCGGTGCTAATGGTAAAACAGGAAATGGTATCAGATACGGTAAACGCAATGCAGCCTGTAGAGGGGAATATAACTGCTGTAAGGGTTGGCAATTTTTTTATAAACGATGCCGGAGGCTCCTCCCTGTTGCGGGAAAGTACTACCCGCAGTAACAATACCTGTATGTGGTTGCAGGGTAAGATGGCGGAAAAAATGGTGCACTGTTGCCGCCGCGGTATGATGAACAGCGCTGATAAATCCGTTATCCTGGTCTTTGCAGCCGTTGTCAGCGGCATCTGAAGCGGAGTGCGTAGCCAGTGTTTCCGCAAAAGCTGCTTTTTCACAGCAATAAAATGCTGCGGGGGCAACGCCAAAAACGGAAAGCGCATAGATACCGGATAATAATATAATGACAAGCTTTTTCATCTGTCTTACAAATATAAAAAATCAACTGCTCATTCTTTACAGTGTTGTGTCATTTCAATGTTGTTTTTGGGCCAGTGAGTGCTTTTTAACAAATTGTAAATGATGGTAACGTTCTGTAAAAACAAAGGGCAGCTTTGCGGCTGCCCTTTGCGTATAAATGCCAGTGCTGTTATGAGTGTGTTTTTTCTACGTTGTTAAATTTCTCTTCGTATACTTTTACTTTGTCTTTATTACCTTTTGTATCATAAATGGTAATCAGCAGATCGTAAGCGTCTTTAAGTGATTTTTTATCATCCATTTTTAATTTGCCTTTTGCACCCAGTAATTCATCTATTTTCTCGAAGTAAGGAACGGCGTCATCAAATTTCTTTCCTGCCGCCTGGCGCAGGTCATCTTTCTTCTTAAGTTCTTCCGGTTTCAATTTAATATTTCCCTGCGGCCTTATTTTCTTTGATTCTGCGGTAATGTCAACGCCCTTGTTGAAAGAAATTTGTCCCAGCACCAGATACGCATTGGTAAAATCTGGTTTTAATTCAACTACTTTTTTCATATTGGCTTCCACCTTTGCAATCAGTTCTTCTGAATTGGCCGGACGTTTGGCCAGGCTGGTATCGTAAGCCGACTGATACAGCTCTACAGAATAATTATAGAGTGTCTGGTAATCAGCCGGATTCTTTTCCAGGATTTTCTCGTAATTGGCAAACAATGCTTTCTTATCGCCACTGTCCCTGATCATCTGCATTTCATATTCGGCCCAGAAAGCATCTTTCGGATACAGTTCCTCTCCCAGTTTGAGGTATTTAACGGCATTGGTATTATCGCTTTTCTTGGCGTAATAATCCGTGAGCCATTTGTAAATTTCGCCCATATTGTCGCCGCTTACTTTTGCATCGGCAAGCCTTGCATAATAAATAGCCGCTTCATCTTTTTTATTGGCTTTTTCAGCAGCTATACCGGTGTACAGAACTACCGTAGTATCCAGCTTTATATTTGCCCAGCCCTTGCTGCTCATATAATCACTTATCTCCAGGCATTTCTTGAAGGTGATGAAAGACTCATCAAATTTATTTTCCTGGAACTGTGCAGCACCTTTTTTAAAATAGGCCTGGTACATATCCGTAATGGGTTTGTAATTCTCTATCGTTAATAACAGGTGTTTTTCATCCATTTCAACATACTTCTTCAGGGCTTCAAATGCCTGTATGCTGGCATCGGGCGTTTGCGCGCTCAGGGCGTTGTCTGCGGCAATGGCGCTGTAGATTTTACCCTTATAATACCAGGCTTCTCCCGTTTTTTGGTTTTTAGGATCGGCCATCACTGCATCAATTTCGGTTTTGGCTTCGGGCAATTTGTTTTTAGCCAGCAAGTCTTTTGCCTTATCAATTTTCTGGGCAATCATACCCAGACCGGCAATTGCCAGTAGTGTAGTTAGAAGAACCTTTTTCATACGTTAATTTATTTGTTTTGTTTTTCGTATGGAAGTCGCCGGAAATTTTCAGCGCCCATTTTTAAAAATCAGCAGCGGCAATTTACGGCTCATTTCATTACTATATTGTATTAAAATTTTAAACTACTCCGCTGCCGGTACACCACTTTCAGATGTTGTTTCATTTTCATCCGTTGTACCGTCATTTTCATTTAACGTTTCATTGCCAGCTTCCGTGCTGGTTTCTAACGGAGCGGCATTCCCGTTCACGGCTTCCAGTTCGTCCAGTTTTGTGATCGCTGCTATTTCATCTCCATCATCTACCCGTATCAGTTTCACGCCTTGAGTGGCCCTGCCCTGCTCGCTGATGCCAATTACCGGCATGCGGATGGTTACGCCGCTTTTACAGGTAATCATAAGGTCTTCTTTCTGGTGTACGTCCAGCATACCCACCAGCGGCCCGGTCTTATCGGTAACGTTGATGGTTTTTACGCCTTTGCCACCCCGGTTGGTAATCCGGTACTCTTCAATTGGCGTACGCTTTCCAAAACCTTTCTCACTAACCACCAGCACCGTTCTGGATACATCTCCTTTACCAACACAGATCATACCAACTACTGCATCATCGTTATCCTCTACTTCAATACCTGCCACGCCAATGGCTCCGCGGCCGGTCGGCCTTACTTTTTCTTCCGGAAACCGTATGGCCCTTCCGGTTTTAACCGCCATCAGAATCTCACAATTGCCATCCGTTAATTTTGCTTCCAGCAATTCATCTCCCTCCAAAATAGTAATGGCATTAACGCCCGAAAGACGGGGACGGCTGAAATCTTCGAGCAATGTTTTTTTGATGATGCCCTTCCGGGTACAGAGTACAATATTATGGCTGTTTACAAAAGCCTCGTTTTTCAGGTCGTTTACATCAATGATGGCGCGCACTTTATCATCGGGCGGAATTTGTATAAGGTTCTGGATGGCCCTGCCCCTGCCGGTTTTTTCGCCTTCCGGAATTTCGTAAACGTTCATCCAGTAACACCGGCCCTTTTCAGTAAAGAAGAGCATGGTATGGTGTGTAGAAGCAACAAATAGTTTTTCAATATAATCTTCTTCCCTTGTTTTGCCGCCCATTACACCCCGGCCACCACGGCGCTGTGCGCGGAATTCTGTGGCAGAAGTCCGCTTTATATATCCCAGGTGAGAGATGGTGATCACAACATCCTCTTCCTTTATCAGGTCTTTGATTCTTACTTCGTCATCGAGGTAGGTGATTTCGGTTTTGCGTTCATCGCCGAATTTATGTTTTACTTCTTCCAGCTCTTTTATAATCAGTTCGAACCGCAATTTTTCGCTGCCCAGCAATTCCTGCAATGAAGCAATGAGTTTCATCAGTTCTTCATATTCCGCTTTTATCTTTTCCCTTTCCATGCCGGTAAGCCTTTGCAACCGCAGTTCCAGGATGGCGCGTGCCTGTATTTCATCAAGCCCCCAGCCTGCGTTCAACAGGGCTTCTCTTGCATTGTCGGGTGTTGCCGATGCGCGAATCAATGCAATCACTTCATCCAGGTGGTCTAGCGCAATCAGGTAGCCCTGCAATACATGTGCTTTTTTCTGTGCTTCCTTCAGTTCAAAATTTGCGCGGCGTACCACCACCTCCATCCTGAAATCAACAAACTCACTGATCATATCTTTCAGATTCAGTGTTTTGGGACGGCCTTTTACCAGCGCTACGTTGTTGATACCATACGAGGTTTGCAGCTCAGAGAATTTGTAGAGCTGGTTTATTACTACATTGGCAATGGCATCGCGTTTAAGGTCTACTACGATGCGGGTGCCTTCTTTGTTATTCGATTCATTGTTTATATGGGCGATGCCTTCAATCACTTTTTCATTTACCAGCTGTCCGATGCGGTCGCACAATGCATCGCGGTTTACCTGGTAGGGTACTTCGGTGATGATGATGGAATCGCGGCCACTGGCCTTGGTATCTACATGCAGTTTTCCGCGCAGCACTACCCTTCCACGGCCAAAATGCATTCCCGCTTTCACGCCTTCCATTCCGTAGATGATGCCTCCGGTAGGAAAATCCGGTGCTTTTACATACACCATCAGTTCGTCTATGGTAATGTCTTTGTTGGCGATATAGGCAATGCAGCCGTCCACCACTTCGGTGAGGTTATGGGGCATCATATTGGTGGCCATACCAACGGCAATTCCGGAAGCGCCATTGAGCAGCAACTGCGGAAGTCGGGTAGGTAATACGGTGGGTTCTTTCAGCGAGTCGTCGAAATTGAGCTGAAAGTCTACTGTTTCCTTATCAATGTCTTCCAGCATGGCTTCCCCGCGGCGGTGAAGGCGGGCTTCGGTATAACGCATGGCCGCCGGGAAATCGCCGTCCTGTGAACCAAAGTTACCCTGGCCGTCTACCAGCGTATAGCGCATATTCCATTCCTGCGCCAGGCGAACCATGGTATCATAAATGGATTTATCGCCATGCGGGTGGTATTTACCCATTACCTCACCCACGATACGGGCTGATTTTTTGTAGGGCTTATTGCTGGTATTGCCCAGCTCGTTCATTGCGTATAAAACCCTGCGGTGTACGGGTTTCATGCCATCCCTTACATCTGGCAGCGCACGGCCGATAATGACACTCATGGAGTAGTCGATATAGGCCGTCTTCATCTGCTCTTCAATATTTACTGGAATGATTCGGTTGTTGTCCTGCGTTTCCTGCGGTACTGTATTTTCATCCATGATTTTGTACTCCTTCGTTTAGAAAAATAGGCTGTTTTAAGGCTGGTTTTAATGTGCAGCATGCAAATATTGCAAGGTTTGCAAATTTATCTTATTTGAGGCGTATAACCCGCTAATCAGCAGTGTTTTTACCCCGGTTTTTTCCACCATTGTGAACAGTTTCCCGCCCTTGCCGGGGCCGCCCGCCAGGCCTTCATCAACTGCTCATGCAGTGCCCTTTTGGCCATCCTCCAGAGCGCCCAAATGCCCTGCCCGGGCGAACAAGCTTAACTATTCTTTATAACTTTTTCTTCACCAGTTTTGGCGCAGAATTCGCATAGTAGTAACTTTGAATACCACATCCCCCGAAGAAACCGTTCGAATTCTGACCCTTTAAGGCAAAACATTCTATACAATGTTTTTTGTCAATTATTAATTGTGCTTATATGACCTATTACCGATTGTTGAGGGATAACAAAGAATCAGGACCTTTCTCTGAAGAGGAAATGATTGCAAAAGGTTTTAAACCGTATGACCTCATATGGGTAGAAGGTAAAAGTGCAGGCTGGCGTTACCCAAGCGAAATTCCTTCATTCAAAAATTTTGCCCCTGCCATAGAAGAACAGCCTTACGATCGGTTTTATAAAAAACAACCGCCGCAAAAATTATTTGCCGAAGAAAAAAATATGCACCCGTCATTCAGTGGCAATACGGCAAAGACAAACGACAATGGCACTTCACAGCAACCATCACCTGCTTCCTTTTCCCCCGTACGTGAGCATGGCTTTCAATCGCTTCCCGGCAGGCATATACATGTAACACTTCCATCGGGCAACACGGTAAACCTAACCACCCTGGTTTCAAAAAAAGAAAACAAAGAGATTAAGGAACCGGAACCGTTCAGAACACCGGCCGGCACAGAAACCCGGCAGCCTGTCTATACGCCTGTTGCAGCACCGGTAATAATAAAAGAATCCGTCTATAATGATATTGGCAGTTTCGATAAAACCAATTATAATCAACCGGTGTATCCTGCAAAAAAAACTGGCTTACTGGCAGTCACTGGTCTTTCGTGGGGACTGCTTGCAGCTTCATTTATTGGAATTGCAACACTGGTAGGCTTAGGCATCATGATTGGATTGGCCATGAACCGCGATAAAAACGAGATCGCTTTTAATGAAGCCATCCGCCATAAATCTAAACAGAGTGCAATGCCGGCCACCAATAGTGCCAGCGTTAAGCCTTCTCCTGGAAACAGCCAGGCCGAAACACCCGCTACCGTTACGGATGATGCAGTACGTCCATCAGCCACTGCAAACAAAGAACTGGTACAAAATGCGGTGGTAAAAACTGCGGTGTTACCGGAAAATACGGAAGCAAAAAAATTAACGCCCGATAAATCTATTGCGGAAAAAAATAAAGAATCCATTGTACCCGACCAGCCGGTGCTTCATGTAAAACCCATTACCCCTCCTGTTAATCTTGAAAAGAATTTGTCGCTCATCGCCAATGATTTCAAAACTGGCGCATTTGGCGGTATATCCGGTTTGAAATATACTTTGTTAAACAGTTCCAGGTACCCGCTTGAATCTGTTGAAGTTGAAATTGATTATATACAAGCCAATAACAAGGTATTTAAAACCGAGAAACTTTTATTTAAAGACATATCTGCCGGAGCACAGGCTACCATTGAAGCGCCTCCGAGCAACCGCGGTGTAAAGACGGCGGGCCGCATCATTAAAATAAACGCTAAAGAAATTCTGTCCAATACTACTGCTAAGTCTTAGTAACAGCTGGCAATTTTTTACACATTATTAATACACCGCCATGACCTGGTTATTGGCATGGTAGTTGGTTTTTAAAACCGTCTTATACCTTATCCTCTGGTATTTCCGTATTCTTCTTTATATAGAGGTTGTCCTTTTTTGCAGTCAATCGTTTCCTTATCTATTGAATAAAAGCTATTCCATCGTCCCGCCAGGCGGGATGCCGGAAAAGTTTTTACGCAACCTGCAAGTAACCAGCAAAGTCCTGCAAAGGTTTTGTTGGTTTTTTTTGTGCCTTACAGAAAAAAGGAGCAGGTATGGCTTTTGTCTTAGACCAGGATTTTTAGGATTGAAGGATGATATGATGATCCGAATACCAGTAGCGCGATAAACGATAAACGACGAACAATTTGGATTCCGGAAGCTTGTTTTGCAGCCGCCACCATCGTCTTAGACTAGGATTTTTAGGATTAAAGGATGATATGATGATCCGAATACCAGTAGCGCGATAAACGACAAAAGATAACCCGAAATCCTATAATCTTTTAATCCTAA
>Ga0307515_10005511_pt1 | contig 25622 bp, 18 predicted proteins | sample 17_EM_MG_FD_194513 | JGI IMG/M metagenome (GOLD analysis project Ga0307515, IMG submission 194513) | Populus trichocarpa ectomycorrhiza microbial communities from riparian zone in the Pacific Northwest, United States - 17_EM | ecosystem: Host-associated > Plants > Roots > Unclassified | place... | reverse complement strand
AATTCCTTTAGGCAGCTTAATATATACTAGTAGCTATATCCTAATAGTTTATAAACCTCTAAGCTAGGGGTTTACCGCTCCCTAGTAAAGTACTAGGTTGCTAACAACTAATAGGTGGTTTAAAAACAGTAGAAAAGACTATAAGAAATTACGAAATTACGAACCCCTAATGCCTGCCCCTATCCTACTTATAGCTTATTTCTATTCTTTTACTCTCTAATATCTGTCTACTAGGAGCCTAGTAGGAGTTACCTCCCTTTAAGGATCCTACTATTATTAGCCACTTTCTAGTAGCTATTTCTATTCTATCTAGAAATGGAAAAAGTGCCTCCCTTTCTTTCTTTATAAAATAGTTTCTTTAAAGAGAGAGAAGATCCTAGTTGCCTTTGCATCTCCTTTCTCTCCCCTCTATATAGGTTGCAGTCTAATAGTAAGTGCTTAGGGGTTTATATAGCTCTATATTCCTTAAAGCATCTACCTTCTTTATCCTTTCCTATCGTCTTAGAGAATAATTTAAAGTAGCCTTTTCTTAGCTTTAGTTAAAAGAAAGCCAATTGTAACTTTTTAAGATATTTATACTTAGGGGCTTTAAGAGAAAAGGAATAGCTTCCTTTATAGATTCTTCCTTAGCGTTATATATTATACGCTAGTTAGATTAGGTAAATATAGGTAAGCTAGCTACTAAATAGTACTTCTAAAGTATAACCTATTATATACTAAAGTAAATATTTATTTATTCTATAATATTTATTTAGTTTTAAATATAGTATATATATTATATATATTTTTAGGCCGTTAAAATTGGACTATATATCTATATAAGATAACGACTATAAACCTACTAGTTTTTAGATTTAGTAAAGCTGATATAAAGATATTATATAGCGTATAGGTAGGAGATAGTAGTTGTTAAGACGTTATAGGTAGTTGTCACGGAGTAAGCACAAGTGGTGATAATATATAACGAAGTAGATATTATTAAGCTATATATATAAACTGTGTGATAAGGTCAAGACGTTGCGTAAGGAGAGAAGGCAGGGAAACGGGAAGAAAGGGTATATATCGTTAGCTTAGTTGCTTAGTCAATATATACACGGAGTAAAATAGGATTTAGGTAGTAGTCCTAGCAGAACTTAGCAGAATTTAATAGAACTTAGCGGAATATAGCAGAATATAGCAGATTGCCGTCAGATTACCGCAAATTGCCGTCTCATAGTTAGTCTCTAGTTGCTAAGTTGGTAGAAACAGGTAGACATATATAAGGTGTCACAGGGGTGTCCCATAATAGTACCCCCCCTTTAAACTTAAGCTTCTGCAACATAGGGCTGTAGTAGTTCTAGATAGAGTTTATAAAAGTCTTTTACAGCTTGTGTAAGTCCTATAGAGTTAATAGGTTCCCATAAGGGCTTAGTAAAGCCTCTCCATTTCGTGAGATATATATATTAACGTTTCCGTTTATTATACTTAATATCGTTAATTCTTTTAATAAAGTACTTGTTCTCACCATCCACTTTAACTAGTAGGGGAGGGTCTTATATCTGTCCGGGTAGGGCGTCTAATACAAGAGTAGCGGGGTAGAGGACTAACGTATAGAATATAGGGTGGATTTTAACCGTATTAGGGAGCTTTAGTTAGTAGGCATAGAAGGAAATAACCTTCTTAACCTTATAAGGGCCAGCATTCTTCTAATTAAGCTTCTTAGCAGGTCGTTTTATATTTAGATTTCTTATATCTAGCCAGACAAAGTCACCAATTTAATAAGCCGGTGCTAGGGTTTATTTCTTATTCGCTACGGCTTTATAAATAGATTAAGCCCATATTATTTCGTTAGCAAGGAACTATTATAGTTCCTCCATCTTCTCTATAAATTTATTTACTTCTATAACTTATAAGGCGTAATAAGTAGGGCGAGGAATATTACTAAAGGGTTTAAAACCCATTTGTGGATACTAGCCATAGTTAGCCAAAAATAGGGAAACCTTTATAGTTTCTAAAATGGAATTATTTGCGGTAAACTTAGTAAATACAAGCCAGTTAATCTAGTTATCTTATAAGTATAACGTGTATATTTAAATATACTATTCCATTATAGCGTTTACACGTTCCATTTAACTATCTATTTCTAGGTAGTATGCCGTAGATAATAGTGCTTTAATACAGAGTTAGGTAGTCAGTTCTTTTTAAAATATAGAAATAAACTAGCTGCCTCTATTAGAGATAATTATTTTAGGGAGTCTGTAGAGTTTCTATATATAGTCCAGGAATAGTCAGGTAACGGCAGGTGTTAATATATTAGGGTAGGCGATTAAGTGTCTTATCTTAGATAGTTGGTCTATAACTACTATAATATTTATACAGCCCTTACTTACAGGGAGGTTAACAATAAAGTTAATTAAGACGTCCTTCTATCTTTAGTCCGGAACAGGTAGTGGCTTTAGAAGGCCGTTATATATCTCATACAAAACTTTAGCTTATTAGCAGACGTAATAGCTAGAGACGTACCTTCGTGTTATATTATACATATTCGGCCAGTAGTACTCCCATTAGAGTAGCTCTAGGGTTTTTCCTTAGCCTAGGTAGCCGGCTACTAGTAGATTATATACGTGTTTAAGGAGCTTAAGCTTAAGTTTATCGTAATTAGGGGCAACTAGACGGTTCTAGTAATATAAGCGGTTTCTATAAACTTTATATTCACTTAGAGAGATCTTCTTAGAGCGTCTAACGCTATCTTAAATTAGCTTAAGCGTCTCTTAGATAAACTCGTTATTTAGGTATTCGTCGGTTATAATCTATTTAATTGATCAATTAGTTATTTCAAGGACTTATACCGTAAGATCTTTAGTAGGAGGGTTAAATAGTTTAGGGCAAAGTAGGGTCTAATTTTAGTAAGAACGTACCTCTTTCAGTGCTGGCGCGTCTTATAAGCATTAGGTTAGGGCATTAGGCTTCTAGCCTTAAACGCCTAGGCGGTACGTAATTAAGAATCGGAAATAAGACAGGTATTCTAACTAGCGGGCCTAATAGTGGCTTAGCTGTTTCGTGGTTATAAAGTACTATAGGTTTTTATAATCGCTAAGGACCTTAATTAGGAATCTAGCGCCTTCTAGTTTAGGTCGCTATTACTTAAAGCATTTAATAATAGCTAGCAGTTCCTTATCGTAGATCTCATAGTTATATTTAGCTAGGCTTAGTCATTTTAAGTAGTATGCCACGGGGTACAATACTCCCTCTTTATTATATTAAGACAGGATGCCTCTAGTAACGTAGTTAGATAAGTTAGCTTTTATAACACTTATTTAGTTCGGGTTAAAGTATTGGAGTATAAGCGCGGTAGTAAATATAACCTTTAGATAAGTAAAGGCCTTCTTACATTCCTTATTAAAGATAAAGGCTTTATCCTTTTAGGTTAGAGCTACAAAGGGTAAAACTAGGGTAGAGAAGTTGTTAATAAACCGTTAGTAGAAATTAGCAAATCCTATAAAGGCTCTTACGTCCTTAACGTTCTTAGGTTCTTACTAGTTTATAATTGCTTCAATTTTCTTCAGGTCTATTTATATGCCGTCTATAGAAATAAGAAGCCTAAGGTATAGGACTTCCGTCTTATAAAACTCATATTTATCTACATCTAATTATAGACTAGCTCCGTGTAGGGCTTATAGGATAAGGTCAACATGTTTCTAATATTCAGTTAGGTTATTACTGTATATTAAAATGTCGTCAATATAAGCAGTATAAAAGATATCCAGGTAGGGGCGTAGGGTATCATTTACGTAATATTAAAATAAGCTCGGAGCATTTATAAGGCCAAATAGCGTTACTAAGTATTTAAATAATCCATACTAAGTACAAAATATAGTAAGCTATTTATCTCCCTTTGCTATATAAAGGCGGTTAAATATAGAGATAATATTAAGCTTTATATAGTAGTGAGCCTTACTTAGTTAGTTTAGCGTCTCTTATATTAACGGGATCGGATATCAGTTCTTAATAGTAACGGCGTTAAGGGCTTAGTAATCTACGTAAAAGCGCAGACCGCCGCTAGGTTTCTTAATAAAGATTACTAGTACAGCTATAGGTAAAGAGCTTACTCTAATAAATCCTTTACTTAGGTTCTCGTCTAGATACTTTTATAGCACTTAAAGTTCGTTTTAAGACATTCCGTATAGGGGTCCAAATCCAGGCTACTTTCCTTCTTCAAGTACAATCTTATGGTCGTATAGTCGGTATTCTAGTAGCTTATCGGCTTCCTTTCATAAGAATGCGTTTAAGCAGTAATGGTACTCTACTGGTACCTTCATAATAGGGTTAGTATGCTTCTTTAGTGCCAAGGCTTTCTTAATATCAGCCATTATAATAGCGAAAATCGTATGTTTAGGCTTCTTAGCAAGCTAAGCTAGCGGAGTAGCTCTAATTATGCGGATATTTAGGGTGTTAAGCTCTCTTAGATCATCTATAGTCTCTTATATAGTTTCTTATTTAGGTTCGGGTTTAATATTAGGTATAGAGTTAGTATTAGATTTAGGTTCGGGTTCTTTAAGTATTCTTTTTATTATAGGGTACTAGTTCTTTTAGTACTCCCGTATACTAAGCTTAAGCTTCTACTTAGTTTAGGGTGGTATAGTAGTTAGGGTTAGTTTATAGGGTTTAGTAGGATTTCCAGATCTTTAGTAGATATCAGTGGAAATCTTATATTAGTGGAATTTGGTAGAATTCTTAGGTTAGTAAAATCTGGTAGATTCCTTAGGCGTAGGGTAGACATTAGTAGAAATTTTAGGCTAGTAGATCTTAGTGGATTTCCTAGGTTTTAGTTTAGGGTTAGGGTAGTAAGTTATAAGGCACTTCTACTTATAATAGGAGGCGGTAAATAGAAGCTTAAGGTTATTCTAATTAATAGTTACCTTATATAGCTTTATTTAAGGTTGTTTAAAGATTACTAGGTAACCTAAGGTGGTAATAAAAAGCTTAATCAGTTCTTTATAGTTTAGGTATTAAAGTCTTAGGGCTACTATATAGGTAATACGGCCTAAGACGGTATATTTACCGTTAAATCTAAATACATTAATATACCAGTTAAGGGGGGTTAGGGTAAAACCATTATCTTATATAAAGATCTTATTAATAAATCCTATGCCGCTAGCTCCTATATCAATTAGGATTCAAGCGTTAGCCTATTAACTATTCTACTAAAGACGGCAGTTAATAGTTATACTACGGTCCCAAGAGTCGGAGTTCGTAACGTTAAATACGTTTAATAAGATCCTAAGGTAAAGCCATCCTAGAGAGCGACTTAGCTCCAAGACCTTCCTTTTAGAGGTAATTAGGGCGGGGTTCTTATAGAGCGTTAGTTAGAGCTTCATCCTTATAAATAGTACTTATTAGACGTGGGGCTAGAACTAGATAAAGATCAGGGACAATAACCAAAAAATTAATACGGTAAACGGCTATTAGTATTAGCCGTTCGTAAATTATTTCAGTGCGTAGGTAGGGGGATAAAGCAGTATTTTAAGATATAATCCTTCCTTCCGTATTTAAAGCAGAGGCCTAGCTTAATGCGTCTTTCTTATTTAGGGGACCCTAGTAGGGCGTACTCTAGGGTTTTAGTGTTAATATCTATAGCGTTAGGGTACTTAGGCTAAGACAACTTAGTAGACAATCGCGGGGCTGTTATATTATATTAAGGGGCGTATTTCGGTATTAGGCGTAGTATATCATTATACTATTTATTAACAACATTTACACAGGCGTTAAGGGCTCCCGGTAGGTCTACGCCTATTAGGGAGGTTTTTAGTTTAAAGCTTAGAGATTTAATAAGGCTGTTAATTAGTGCGGAGTCATTCCAGCCTATTTCCCTTACGTAACGGTTAAATTCGGAGAAGTATACTAGGAAACTTTTCGTTCCTTAAGCTATATAGTTTATCTTTCTCTAGGCAGTAGCTTAGCGGTTTAGGTCACTATATAAAGCTTTAAGAAGTACAACTAGGCTTTATACTAAGGTTGGCTAAAGAGGTTTAACAAAGTTAGCTACCTCTCCTCCTAGTTAACTTAGGGCGTAATAGAGTCGGTTAGCTTCAGTTAGGTAACGGTTAACGTTACTAGTTAGCTTATTTTTTAGCTAGCTTAAAAATAATCGGAGCTCTTATTATTTACTAGTAAATACTAGGGGGTTAGGTAACCGCTCGGATTGTTATAGTGCGGTAGTTAGTTTAGGGCGAATAGCTACTATAGGTTTAGGACTCGCGTTTCGCGTATTTAACTCTAGAGATAGTATTCAGTCTTAGGGTTTTGGCGTAGGCATCTTAAGGGTACAGACTTCTTCTTAGAGGGCTTCTATTATTTTCTAATACCGTACTTCTTATTCGGCTTATTATTAAGTTAGGGTAACTTATTATTATTTAAGGGCCTCTATAAAGGACTTCTATATACTTACCATTTATTCTTAGAGGATAGATATAATATCGGCGGCCGTCATGGGGGCTTTAGGTGCGTTTTCCATTTCGGGTAGTAATATAAGTAGTTAACGCAACATAGTATTACGGAGTAAGCATAAGTGGTAATAATATATAACAAAGTAGATATTATTAAGCTATATATATAAACTATATAATAAAGTTAAAATATTGCGTAAGGAGAGAAGGCAGGGAAATAGGAAGAAAGGGTATATATTATTAGCTTAGTTACTTAGTTAATACGTACACAGAGCAGAATAGGATTTAGGTGGTGGTCCTAGCAAAACTTAGCAGGATTTAGTAGAACTTAGCGGAATATAGCAGAATATAGTAGATTGCCGTCAAATTGCCGCAAATTACCATCTCATGGTCAGTCTCTAGTTACTAAGTCAGTGGAAATAGGTAGACGTGTATAAGGTGTCACGGGGGTATCCCGTAACAGTAGTAGTAAAAAGTTTTTATATAAGATAGTAAGATCTCAAAAACCACTAGTATTAGTATCCCCTATAAAATAGCTACTAAATCGGGAAAATATTCGTAGGCTGAAACTTAAACTACCCGTTAAGTGAAAATCAAATACTGCCAACTAGGCCAATTAGCCGCAGTTGACGCAGTTAGCGTATTTAACGGTTTTGACACGTAGCCCATACGTAGCCTACGCAATTAGCGTATTTAACAACTAACTTAATACCCAACTTAATAGATTTTTTTATTTCCCTATTTTTACTTCTTTTTACTTAAGCTCTAATAAGCCCTATAACAACGCTATTAAAAAACAATTAGGTAATAATTTATTTTATAAAAGTTTATCTAAGGGAAGTCTTATTATATATGTATTATATTATATAATATTATAATTTACTATAATATATAGAACTTAAAGGACTTTTAATATTTTTATAAATAAAAGGTAAAATAATAAAATCACTAATTGCGTAGATTGCGCGCAGCCTACGCGTAGGCCACGTGTTTAAAAATAAACCTAATATAGGCTAGTCGATTGAGTTGCCAAATGCCCTTAACGACGTGCCAATTGCGTTAACTACTAACTATTGAGACCATTAATAAGGGACTGTATTTTGCCGATATATACCCTATTTTAAGCCTACCTATATACTCCTTATAGATATAGAATAGATTTAATGCGTCCCTAAACTCTAAACCAAAGATTAATAATACCTTATAATTAATAAGTAAGCGATAAATAAATATAAATACACCCCTTCTTAACCCCTAGGGCAATCGCCCACGAAATACATAGTTACTCGCCGTCTATACTATATACTACTTAGTGGCCTAGATAATAACTCCATAGTTTACCTTATCTCCTCTCTATAACTAGTTACCTTAGAAAGGGCCTAATAACTAGGGCTTAAGTATAAAAGATACCTAATATATATATATATATATATTCCGCTTACCCTTTAGTATTATAAAGCTAGTTATAGATAAATATCTCTACGCCTTTAATAGGCCTTAGGGGGAAAGGGTATATAGTAATTTATAAAAAGTAGTATAAGGAAATGGTTAAGATATAGGAAACTATAGTATACGGTAATTAATTAATAAGTAGTAAGACCTAGCTAGATTAGGACGTAGTAAACCCTAGTTTAAGCTATAAGCTATAAGAATATAATAGTTACTAAGGAGACTTAATATTTAATAGAGGTTAAAGACGTAGCTTAAGTAGCCGTAGGGGGCCGTAGCTATGTATAGAAATAGTTAATAGAGTTTTACCCTATTAAGGTAGCTTATAGGGCTTTTCTCCCCCCAATATACTTAGGGTTTTTTCCTATTAATATTACTTTTCCCCTATATGTCAGGTGACGAAGTCACCTTGTTCCGCACAGCCGTGCCTAGCCAGTCACTCGCTTACCTTTTGAGGTTTGTGCCGTAGCTTGGTGGTGCGGAGCCTATCACCTCACACCATATACGGAGTAGTTTATGTAGGCCAAGCTAGGATCTGTATTAGACGTTAAGCAATAAATAAACAATAATATATAGTCTTTTAAAGTCTTTTATTTCCTTATCTAAGCAATTATTTCCCTTGGAGCAATTTCTGAGACACTGTCTGTCCTGCCCAATCATATGGCGTTTCACCAAGACTGTCAGCCGCACTTTTCGATGCTCCGAACTCCAAAAGCAACTTAATCACCTTGACGTTGCCGTATATAACAGCAGTGTGAAGTGGAGTAATGAGATTAAAGTCCGCTCGAGAGGGACTAGCACCCGCTTTGAGGAGGGCTTTCATAACAGGAATATGTTCCCACAACGTTGCGCCATACAGAGCAGTGCCGCCAAATCGGCTTCCTGGAACATCGAGGTCGACTCCACTTTTAATCAAACCATCGACAATATCACCCAGGCCGAATGAAGCTGCGTAATACAGTCGTGTAGCGTGTCGCGGGTAATCGTTCCATGTAAAGATCCCGTCGGAGTTCAAAACCTAGATCCACGACATAAAGGTCTTTCGAGAGTTTGCAGCGAAGAAATTAGAAACAAGGTCTTTTAGCCTGGGTGTTAAGCTTGCTGCCCAAAGGTATGCCAATCCTTTCGCTGCGTGTCTGAGAAGTGGGTGACGCGCTAGACGGTCTTCCCAGTCGTCTAATGTCACAGACGGACCGCTAGCTAAGCTATCCAAAGAAAGGTATGTGAGACAATTGATAGCCAGTTCTTGGTTTGCTTCCTTTAGACTCATACTAAATTTGGATACTTTAGGGGTCGTATTGATATCTGCGGAGAGCAGATAATTCTTTACCGATAAATGCGCTAACCTGACGTGACCTTCTTTAGAGATACTGAGAAGACTGCTACCAAGACTCAGAATATGCTTAGGATTACTGAGCCGAGATTCTTCAATTTCGTCAAGGCTACCTATGCCAGCTTCAATTGCTACGGCTTCGTGAAGCTCTTTAGTCGATAGGGGAAGAACTGCAAATGTAACCCAGAGTAGAATTCTGCGGAGTAGCTCAACATCGTCCCTACTAGTTCTTTTCAGGATATTTGCGTAAGTTTCGTTTAGGCCTTTCGGGAGCTGATTTAGGTTCGTGCGGATCGCTCTTATTGTGCGGAGCTAAGAAAGTGCGTCAAGCTGGCATTGGGCCCAGCGAAACCTACAAAGTTAGCTATAACTTGGGTGAATACCAAGGCAACATACATTCCAGCGCATTTTCCGTTAAGAGAGAGTCTGATGTCAGCTTTCATAGACGGGGGGAGTCCTTTTAAACCGGCATCAACCTCAAGACGTTGGTCGATGTACGATTTAATATCTCTATCCACTTTAGGACGACGCTTTTCTATTCGTAGCCTCGGAAACGACTGGAATGCACCCTTGATATCGGCTTCCTCGCGACTAGTAACAAGCATACTGATTTTCCCACTGTCTTCTTGAAGCTTGGAGAGAAAGTTGAGAACTTCTTCCCGTTGTTCGCATTTATTAAGAGCGTTAACGAGAATCAGAATCTTCTGATCTTTAGAAAACCATGATAGCGTCTGCTTCAGGAGCTCCCAGCTTGGGCGCCGTCTTTGGCCAGGACTGAGACTGTCCTTGAAGGCGAGTGTCAGTTCTTCTGGACACTGGAATTGCGAGCACAGTTGCGCTACTAGCGATCCGATTATGTTTCTCGCGTTTTTAAATTCGCTCCAAGTAAAGTCGCAGTAAAAGTATACAATTCCAACATCATCGAAAGTATCCCCCTGATATCGTGTGAGGTGTGCAACGACACGAGAGCTATTATAATTAGAATGCATGTTAGACGAGCTGAGAGATATTATACAAAAGTATTGTCTTTCCAGCCCCAGCTGCGGATGGTATCCGGTTAGCCTTTGAGCTTTCTTATTCTATATAACAGAGAGACTTACAAAATCCACTAACCCAAAGAAATAAGCTCTTAGCTTGATACCATTCTGTGAACTCCTTAGACTTAAGGATCTAGGTACCAGTCCCTTCCTAATGCGCTGAAATAGCTGCTTCGTGGTTCTCGCATAGATCTATAGGTGAAAGCCATTGCATTATGGCCCTATGTTCTCCATCTACGAGAATTAGCAATGTTTATAAACCTCAGCTTAAAGTATGGAGGATTACCGAAGTCCCTAGATTGAACGTCGTCCGCCAGAATTGTTATTTTGTAGTCGATGTTCTGAGCTGTAGCTTGGAGAGACGTAGTCAAGTCCTAGATATTTACAAGCAGCGTGCTTTATAAAGTCAGTGATCTCAGACCAAAATAGATAATATCACCGTTTAGGGGAAAGAGCCAACCTACGCTTCATCTGCAGTAAGAGCAAGGCTCAACGTAGTCTTACACCTTTCAATACGTTCCAGACATTCCTTTGCATCTCTATCCTTCAGCTACCAACCTAAAGCTTGGAGAGCTGCTTTTCTCCTCAATCCAGCGGTTCCTGCGTAGCCTAAGGATTTCATTTTCTTATCCAAGATACTTAATTCTCGCAGACAGATTACAAGCGGGCCGTTATCCGGGTCTGAAAGCGACTCAAATACTGGCCGTTTTCCCAATCCTGATGGCTTGTCTAGACCTTGGGCAAGCTCCTCCAGACTCTCTAGGATACTGCGCAAACATTTCAACTCCTCGATTATACTTGTTAAAGACCAAGGCGCATTCTTTAATGCTGCTCTAAAGTTGTAACACACTGAGATGATGGCCGTAGTTGCCTGTAGTAAAGTGATAACGCTTGTGGAAATCGTGAGAGGATCCATGTGTGTAAGCGATAATTTTAAATCAAGTGATACTTAGTAGGAGAGGAAGAGGAACAAAATAGGCATTGAAACAGGCCTCGCTCTACTCTCGATCATTGAAGCAGAGTACATCGTCGATCGAAGGGACTCCCTCCAGCCTGATGAAGATCTTGACCGGTGGGATTGAGCTCGCATAGCCTGGACGTGCATAAAGGCGGCGGCTGTGAGCGATCACGCAACCAGTTGGTGAACACAATTCCCACCTGCATACCGCCAGATGATGAGTCCTCTTCCGGTCTATCCAGGGCTTTGGTCTTTCAGCAGACAGGCGGGACAGTAACAGCACGCCATCTACAGCGGTCTCGTTAGGTGTGGTGTGGGTGCAGGGGAGCTCTCCGAAGGAAAAGCAACACCAGACGCTCATGATTAGGCCTGCTCGCTTAAGTATGGGGGCCGAACGTGCCAGCCCAGCTGCAAATGAGCCACCGACTAAGAGGGTGTTCGGTTGCAGCTCTAGATTGAATCTGGAGGCTTCAGAACCGAGTTGATCTGGAGCTCCTCCAGATCGGCAACCGCGTTAAATTCGCACGCTTTACCGTATATAGTAGTTGAACTTGAGCTCTTGGCGTCAGATCAATCTGGAGCTTTTTTCTCCAGATCAATCGTCAAGTCGAATCTGGAGCTCTGCTCGTGCGTCCGATTGCCCACTAATGCACCAGCAGGCCCTATACGATGTCCTCTTCTTAATTCTTACTGTTGCCATTCAGATCCAACCGGGCAGGAGACATCGCTAATTTTAATCCTCATCCAAGGCCTTTTTATTAGAGTGATCAACCGAACAGTCGGCTTTATTTTAGATTGAGTACAACCACCAGATTAAGCGCCACTAATTATCTACTAATTGACGCCGGTGAAAGCACGGATCAACGTCAGATCCAGATTGCAACCGAACACCCCTAAAATCTACTAACTTTAATCTTTTATAACCCTATTACTACTATAGCTATTTAGCTAGAATTTTAAATATAAACTTTTTAAAGTATATATAGTTAAAATATATTATAAAATTTAATTAATATCAAAACTAAAATTAATATTTCAAAATTTACTAACGTACACCATAAGCGAGCGGCCCACCCAAGCGAGCGGCCCACCTCAAAAACTCACCAAAAATTGGAAAAATCGCACCTTAATATCTTAACAACCACTTAATAATAAATTCTAATAATTTGGATTTAGGCTTTTATATATACTCTATGGCTTCTATTAAAGTTATATAGTAAATAGTTTAGTAGCTTTTAAGATAGAGTGATTTGGGGGCCAAATTGGGGCCAAATTGTTCTATCTCAAAAACTACTAAACTATTTACTATATAACTTTAATAGAAGCCATAGAGTATATATAAAAGCCTAAATCCAAATTATTAGAATTTATTATTAAGTGGTTGTTAAAATATTAAAATGCGATTTTTCCAATTTTTGGTGAGTTTTGAGGTGGGCCGCTCGCTTGGGTGGGCCGCTCGCTTATGGTGTACGTTATATTAACTTAAATATATAAAATTAATTTTAAAAAATTATATAAATAAAAGGCTTTTATATATAGATAGCTACGTTTAAATTTTTATTTAAATATCCTTGATAGAGATGGAGTTATAAAAGGTTAAAGTCGGTACGTGTAAGGGATCTTTTGGCGGCTGCCAAGGCTAGTCCTTGGCACCTCCTTATAAGCTCCCTTGGGCTTACAGCCCTCTTGTCCTCATCGGTTCGTCTCTGTACTTAGGCTATTGCCTACCCTCATTACCATATCGTCCTCTTCCATCGACTCTCCTTGTGACTCATGCTCGGCTTGCCTGCTCCCTACCGTACACCCTGGCAATATGCCTTACAGTACGTTTTGGTGTATTTTGGGGTGGCTCGAGCGGGTGGCTCGAGCGGGTGGCTCGTTCGGGTGGCTGTTACGTTATACGTACTATGATATCAGGCCAAAGTTTTCATTTTTGTGGGTCCGCCAAGGGTTATTCATCTAAACCCTATTAAGATAATACTTTTCCACCAGCAATACCGCCCTTTACCATTTCGTATACCCGCCTTGCGCATTAACTACATCCTGGCAGCGCTGCTGTATAGAATCTATCAGCTCTTGTAACTGCTCCACTGTAATAGAGTCCCAGGCCTGGCGTCGCCTAGGTGCTACTAGTGCTGAGGGTGTTGCTGGAGGCATAGCTGAGCTGGATCTGGAGGTATGTCTGGAGGCAAAGGAACACGGTACGCGTGCCTCGCGCGTATACGAAATGGTAAAGGGCGGTATTGCTGGTGGAAAAGTATTATCTTAATAGGGTTTAGACGAATGGCCCCTGACGGACCCACAAAAATGAAAACTTTGGCCGGATACCATAGTCCGCTAATCTCAATCTCAAGCCTCGGCTCGGCACTGAACCCTCTACCAAAAAAAGTTCCCAAATTATCCTCACCACACCAACCCTTCCACCGCACCCCCATACAAAACCAGGTATAGCTCTATACCTCCCTTCCCCTCCCGCTGGCTCCCTCCCCCCGCATCCTCGCCTACCTGGTAAGCAAGGGCCGGATCCCAGCGCCCTCGATGGCTCTAATTCCCTCCCCGCGCGAAGCCTTCCCCGTCCCACCACCCGACACCTTCGCCGAGCCGCCCGCAGTTATAATCCCGCCGTGCGATCCCTGGCCGCGGCCGTACTACCTTAAAGACAGGCTACGGAAGGTGTACCCGTATCACTTCACATACAACACGTATTGCAAGGAGCGATGGCGCGGGCGGGAGATTCTAGATATTTTTGCCAGCGAGTTCAGGGACCGCTCGGTGGAATACTATGTAGACCTGCACTACCTCCAAATTTCAAAGTGCTGGAGTTAACCTTGTTGGCATAGAAAAACACCATCCTGGCCGGCCGCGTCGTCCTGAACGGCAAGCCCATCACCTCAACGTCCACCATCGTGAGAAACGGAGACGTGATATCGCACACCCTGCACCGCCATGAACCCCCCGTGACGGCCCAACCGATTGGCATCGTGCATGAGGATCACGACCTCATTGTCATCAGCAAGCCCGCCGGCGTCCCTGTCCACCCGGCCGGCCGCTACAACTACAATTCCATCGTCGAGATCATGCGTGCGGACAGGGGGTACACGTTCAAACCTCTGCCATGCAACCGACTCGACCGTTTGACGAGCGGGATCATGTTCATTGGAAAGCACAAAGCGGCTGCGGAAGACATGAGCCAGCAGATCCGTGACAGGAGCGTGAAGAAAGAGTACATCACACGGGTCGTGGGCAAGTTTCCAGAGGGAGAAGTGGTGTGCGAGCAGCCGATCCTGCAGATCAGCCCTAAGCTGGGCCTGAACCGCGTGAGGGCGAATGGGAAAGAGGCGAGGACGGTGTTTAAGCGCCTGGCGTATTATCCGCCGAAGGAAGGACAAGACAAGGAGGTGTCGACGACAGAAGCTGAGAAGGGGAAGGAAAATGGCATGGCGTGGAAGAGACTCAGGGGATATTCGATCGTGCGGTGCTTTCCGCTTACCGGACGGACCCACCAGCTCCGAGTGCACTTGCAGTATTTGGGACATCCGATTTCAAACGATCCGATCTATTGCAACCAGCGTGTTTTTGGCCCCTCATTAGGACGGGGCGAAGAAGATTCCGAGAACGATGAAGATATCATGACCAGGCTCGAGCGTATGGGCAAAGAAGATATCGCGGAGGCGGTGGCATACCACGATGAAATGGTTGATGAGTACAACAAGCGAAAAGCTGAGAAGATGACTGGAGAAGTTTGTAATGTCTGCCAAACGCCGCTGTACAGCGATCCTGGAACCCATGAACTAGGGATATATTTACACGCTAAGAGATATGCTTGTGAAGATGGCAAATGGGATTATGAGACGCCATTGCCAGAGTGGGCGCTACCTCCACCAGGAATGGAGGGACCTATGGAAGCAACGACAGAAACCGATCCCCTAGCTGTTAATCTAGAGCAGCTGAGCTTAGAAGGAAAGGGGAACGTATCCGGTATACCCAATGGGACTGATGATACTGCCACACCGGCTCTAGCTGCCGCTGGGTAACTTCATAGCCTCATATGGAGTACTTGAGGTCAATCGGTGCACCGTTCTGCTCTCCGCTCTTCAGCATGGCTTCCAGCTGTTGCACATAGTTAGCATCCCGAGCCAATCACCACACTCAGCAGAACTCACGATCTCCAAATCCGCTAAAGCCTCCTCAGGAGATTGTCTTGGGTTGGGTTTCTCAGCCACAAGACCTTCAGCCCATGCCTTGACTTCCGGCATCACTCCACTGCTTTCATCTTTAAACTCCGTGACTTCCTCTTTTCCGTCTTTGGTCACAGTAACCTTCCCCATAGTAGCCGAAACCGTTCCCTGTTCGCATGCCACATCAAGCTCCAGCCCGGTGAAGGTCGTACCAAAAGAGACCGAAAAGCTACCGCTAACACCAGACCCGGTCTTCCACGTTGCCTCGAGGGTATCGACGGGCGGGAGGTGCTCCTGCAACAAAGCCGAGTACGCACTCAGCCGAACCGGAGTATCAGTAGAGGGCAGCAAGAGCCGCGTACCAGCGACCAAATGCACGCCTCCATCCAGCAGGAATCCGCCCTGGTAGCTCGGCGTCTTGCGCCACGCCGTCTCGAAGTACTTCGAGCCAGGCTTCACCATCGTGCCCAGGCGCGTGCGGAACCCGAAGACCCGTCCGAGCCGCTTCACCTGCTCCGCCGCGTACACGAACGAGTCTAGGAAGCGGATGTTCTCGGCGATGCCGAAGGTCACGTTCGCCGTGTCGACGTGCGTCCGGTACCACTCGAGCAGCTCGACGGCTGTGGCGACGTCTTTGGCCATGGGCTTCTCGGCCAGCACGTGCTTGCCGGCGGAGAGGGCCTGCTTGATGTAGGCAGGCTGGTTGGGGATGGGGAGACTGTACGGGAGTAACGATCAGCATTGCGTCGGAACTTGAGGACGGGGCTATCGTACGCGATTATGACGGCGTTGGTGTCGTCGCGCTTCAGAAGGTCGGCATAACTCTTCCCCTCGCCTGCGTCTTCGCTGTAGAGCTCCACATTGTCGAGGTTTTCGGAAAGGGACTTGGCGGACGCAAGGGAGCGCGAGTAGATGGCTTTCAGACTGAGTTCCGGGGTGGCGAGGACGGCGGGCTGGTTTCCGTCAATTTCTGCCTGGGCATGGTAGATCAGGGGAGGTGGTCTAGGGATTGGGTTACCAGGTGCCCTTCTTTCGCAAAGATACCTATAGAAGCGTGTTAGCATGGTTTCTGGAGTCTTCAGAATCCCCGTGAGGCCTAAAGAGGGGTTGTCGTGCATTAAGATCTCTTCACAAACATACCACTGCCTATTATCGCAATGCCAATGGTCATGGTGAAATCTATTCGGCTCAATTGTTTTGCTGTCAATGTTTACGTGTGAGAGGTAACGCTGTGAGAGGTGGGGTAAGAAGAAATAGTTGACTGCTAGCTCGGCGGTGGGGTAAGAACCCCGAATGAGGTAGCCTAGTCTAGCGTTAGGGATTTAACCCTAGGTATGGTTCCACAGCAATGGAATAAAGCAGAGGCCTCGGCGATCCTCAATGCCCGGGACGATGCTTAATGCGTGCATAAAGAGAAGGTCTTGTTCATATCGTCCTCATGGGACGTCTTCTCTCCACCGTTCTTCCTCAGGAGGACCGCAGTGGATTCCGCTGCCGTGGAAATGTTCCACGGCCTCAACATTGTGTGCCCGTCACAAGAGACGGAGCAGATCAGGTCGAGTTAAAATGGAATCACATAAGGCTTAGCGAAGTTAGCGGAAGGGTTGCCATATGGAGCAAATTCGAATTAGTAGGGGTAGTACTTTGGTAAGGTAATGCTGGTTGTTGGGAAGAGTGCGCCTTGTTTTTGGAGGTGCTATGGAAAAGAAACTGCATCCTCTTTAAAGAAAATAGAGACGCGACCTCAGTCGCTGCCAAAAAAAAATATTGGCAATATACAGTGAAGGGAGCGCAATGCATAGGATCTATCTAACCCAGCAGGTCTTCTCTTGCGTAAATTCTGCTTCTATACCTGTATCCAGTGCCCAATTAACTCCGATCAAACCATGACTAACGAACGCCAGGATTTAAATAACCTGAATTTCGCCGGGCTGTACTCCAAACACATATACAACAGTTCTCATTTCGTTTGCGCTGCCGCTCGTCGTTTTGTAGTTAAAATGAATGTTCCAGCTATGAACACCCCAAGAGCGCCAAGGGCCACAGAAAACCAATATGCGGCTCTCAACCCTTCCAACCTCGCCGCAATAATCTGAGGAGCGGTAACAGACAGCGGAGGAGATTGTCCTTTCAGCCCATGCTCGTTTGAGGCTCGTTCAATCGTGTAACGGTGGATCGATCCAGCGAATCCGAGGCCACAGCTGATCGAATAGTTCACCATGGTGCTGACGAGGCTGGCGGCGATACCTTGTTTTTCCTTTGGAAGCGCTGAGGACAATAATATCGTCGCGGCCGGGAAGGAAAGATTCATGGCCCCAGGCATAAGCAGAACAGAAAGAAACGTTTGCGTCCAGTAGGTTTGGTGCAAGGGAGCAGTAGCCATCAATATCGAACCCATAGCAAAAAAGAGCATCGCAATTAACATGACATACGAGACAGGTATACGCCGCAGTAGCCAAACAGTTGAGAACGCAAACAATACGCCTGTAATAGCCACAGGCGATGTTTGCGCAGACGTGAGTAGGGCGCTGTGACCCCGCAGATGTTCAAGGAAAAGATAGAGGTAGTAGGCCCAGATGCCATGGCTGCCCCAGCCTGCGGCAATGCAAGCCAGAACAAAAACAGCATCAATTTGGAGCCCGCGAATAGGGATGAGAGGATGGGCAGTAAAATATAGTTCGACCCAAATGAAAGCAACAAGGAAGAGCAAGCCTAAAGCTAGAAGGGTGGGAATGTAAGGCTCGTCCCAGCCTGTGAGGGGCGCTTGGTTGAGGGCGAAGTTAATGAGGATGAGGCCTGTGACACCAGTGATGCAACCAAGATAATCGAAGGTAGGCCGATCGGCTGATCGCTCTTGATACGAGACATCTTCGGGGATGAGGAGATAGGAAATTACCAACATGCAGGCACAAACAATGGATAAAATCCAGAAACACCATGGCCACCATGCCAGCTCAGCGATGAGGGCAGCGAATATGGCTCCAGATGCTGCTCCTGTAGGGCCAGCAGCACCAAAGCATGCGAATACGGTGTTTCGTTTCACGCCGAGAGGGAAATTCCTTCCAATAAGCGCGATGGCATTCGGAACAAGAAGTGCAGGGCCCATTCCTTGGAATGCTCTACATACCCCGAAAAGTATGACGCCGGATTTGCACGAAAAGCCGGAGATAAATGACCAGAGGGAGAACCAGGCCCAGCCTAACAAAAATACCCTCTTATGGCCGTACATATCGCCCAGTCGACCTGATAACAGCGTTAGCATAGACCAATAGCAAATTCGGGGATATAGATTACTTCGATCCGGCCTTTGCTTCGGATCATATGTGGTGAGGCTTACCAGCGGGAAGTATAAATGTCCCTACAGTCATGCTGTAGGCAGCTGAGAACCAGCTCAGCGTTCCGTAATCACGGATGTTGAAGTATTCAGCTAGAATCATGACGGGTGCGACTGTCTGGTTCATTCCACTGAGGGAAAGGAACTGGGCCAGACAGATGATCATGATGAAGGCGATCTCGTGTATTTGAGACATCCCCGGCTTCCTAGGTGGTCCATCTTCTGAGCCTGACGAGACCGACTCAGTTGACTCTGGAATCTTTGAGACATTATCGAGATCCTCCTTGACGTCCGGTAAGGAAATTGGAGACTCCAATGTACTGCCACAGACATTCTTTTCCTGCTTGCTTGAAAGCGATGGATTGGAGTGGGCTACTTCAAGCGCTCTGGACTTTGCTAGCTCTGCGATCGTGGGAGCTCCAGTTTCTATCCACATATCATGGGGTTTTGAATCATTTGTTTCAATGAGAGGGACTGCTGTCGACGTTATCTGCACGTTCTCAAAGGGTTCTCTACGACTCAGAGATTCATCTGTACCGATGTTCGAAGGCATAACTTGCTACAAGCAAAGTCAGTCACTATTTCAACATGTATTCAGGTACATGCTAACGCTCACCTTCTTCGAGTTTAAGAAAAGCTTTAATAGTAAAATCAATGAAGGCAAGACAAGAGAAGGACCGAATGTCGATGAACCTGAGAGAGCTTGCAGCCCCTTACAGCGGACCGCCCGAAGGTACTTGAACCTCAACGCCTTGTAGGTTAAGGCGATAGATATCGAGTACCAATCAATAGATACACCTACATCATGGCAGAGCACGCGTCTGCTGCACGACAGTCTACTTTCCGCGCAGATGTGGGCCTTGTAGGTAACCTCCGGCCTATCATTTCTGCAACGTGATGGCGTCTGTTTCCTACGATGCTTGCAATAGCGGAGAGCCGAAGGGTCAGCATTAAGAGAGAGCTCATGGAACGAGAGCTTTGTTGGCGTTAAGATCCTTGCATGCCCTGCCAAGTTCGCTATCCGTCCGGTTCGGAGAAGGTGCATACGCCCACAGGCACGCCTCGCTGCAAGCTCGGTACAGAAAGTTTTAGCAGGCCTTTGGGGTTGATTTGAGTTTATTATGATGCTCTTAGTGTTTTCCAGATTGAGACTGTCATTGTTGGATGGAGTCGAGTCAATAGAGGAATGATTGACATCAGACTATGACGCGCAGGGCGGCGAATTGGTTACTGTTTAGCGATTATTAAGCAAGGTATTCGACCGGGCAGCGGCAGAGACTTCGGGCCTTCAAGCATGGAGATAATCTTGCAGCTGGGCATCTGCGAGGACGGCACGAAGGCGTTAGCGGCGAGGTAGTCGTAGCGTGGTTCAGGGCGGGGAGTGATAGGAAACGATGCGCAACGGTGGCTTATCATGGTCGTCAGGTACGGTTTGGTTTCCTGCCGGCGCAAGCGGCAGCCTTCCGAGATAAGGCCTTTTTTGTCGTTGATCGCTCGGCAAAAAAGCCACCAGCATCGCCTCTACCGTCGGTGCAGACTGCCACGACCGCATGAGCCAACTCCCGCACAGCGATTAATAACGCCCGGGAGACAACCTACGTTGAAGGCCCCGACAACACCAGGCCATGAGCAGGTGGCTTCATCAGAAGAGCAGACGTAACTACCGGTTCATTATTGCTGGATGCGTGCAGGTAGTCGTTCGTGAGCCGCCGTGTGCCTCTGTACTCTGCACGACTCCTTCGAAGGCGCGCATGAGGTGAGTGGGATCATCTTCTTGGTTTTACTTGGCTTCCGTTTGCATCCAATTCTCCTGGGCAGTGCAGAGGGCGGGGCGGGCTGCGGGCTGAGGGCTCCTGAGCTCCCCTTGCTCCGTACCGTTGCCAAAAGCCAAGACTGCCCGGATATTGACCCCATGCCTAATTGGGTGGGAAGTGGAGGAGCTGACGCCAACCCGGACACAATGAAACCCGCTGTCAATCGTAATAACATCACGTGATCCCGCAGAGACGGGCCTTAGCCCCCAACGCCAAGGCCTTAGGCAAGCCCTCTCCCTCTTACAAAGTCTGCGTCCCTGCGTCTTACCGCCGTCATCAAACACAATAACAGTCATTACACGACTCTGCCGGGCCCACTCAGCGATATAACGGGATAGCGCGATCCCTTCGAGGCCTCAGCCGTGGCACAGCTAGATAGACCCCTGTGTCATCCGTCTGTAATTATGCCAAGCTGCACTTCGTCCCGTTATGCTACCCCCCTAGCACCTCATCCTTCAAATATGGAACTACGTCTTTCTTCTCCTACAATACGAGACCTTATGCTATTCTCTTATATTGTAGTTCTTCCTTTCAGGTTTAAAGGAAATAATAGTAAATAATTATAGCCAATTGTGCAAATTACAATGCTATCCCTTAACCCATTGCAATATCGATAGGATTAGCCAATAGGAGGCCCTTATTCGAACCTTTGTGATGAGAACTGTACATCTGATACCGGTATTCATGCACAAGCCAGCTTGGCGTTTCGTCAACGGGTTAAGGGATACTCGCAACATCAAGCCGGGAGTTGGGAGCGACATGATTGTCACTTTCCTTCGTCTCGTAGATCCTTGTTCAATTCCACGGCATAGCTGAATATCTCTCATAATGTCTGCCACGCAAGCTATTCTTTACTTTAGGGGTCGTTCGGTTGCAAAAGCGTCAGATTGAATCTGAACTGAAAGTCCGGCAGAAAGAACGCGTTCCTTCCCGATTTGACACGCGTCTGTGGCTCTACGGGTTGCACGGATGTATGCAATTAAAATAGAATCTAAATATGGAGTTTTAAGCTCCATATTAAAATAACGCCAAGAGCTCTATTTTAAAAGCTAGGCGTATACGGTAAGGTTGCCAATGTTTTAGCGTACTATTCTGGCGTTTTGCGAACGGTGAGAGGAACATTAAACTTTTGAGGCCGTGCAGACAAAATCACTCCGAATCAACAGATTATGAACTGAATCTGGGGTTTCCATATTGCAACCGAACGGCCCCTTATATGATACAGCAGTTTAGTATGTTCATCGCCATTACTAGATAACCGTAGGAGAGAAGGCTCGCCCACCCGTTATCGGCTACGAACTGCAAAGTAGGTAATCAAGACCACTTCATGTCCGAGCTAACTGCGAAACTGTATTGAAGCCCTGGTACTAATCTGAGCGACCCTTCGAATAATTACTATGGCGGCTACCTGCGTCAGAACGGCACTTATTTATGATGTGCGCTTGCCCGTCTCATTATTAAAATCTTCACTATCATAATCTTCTCGGCCGCCACCTACGCCATCTCAACTTCCTATGTCTAACATCGCAAATCTCCCGCAGGTCGAACTCTGGAACCTCCGCGAAGACGTAATAAACCTCGCGCCGATCGAATTCACCCTTGCTCCAGGCGCATGGGCCGATCAGTACGAACTCCACAAATATAACCCCCAGCTCTTCCAGGCGACCCTGTTCAGAAACTCGCCTACGCCCCAGACTTTGCCGATGTGCCCAAAGATCTCCCCGCCGAAGCATCCTTTCTTCTAGTTTCATCATCCGATTCGCTACCGGTAGGATGGAATGTTGATTCCTGGACCGCAACAGCAGACTACTAGGGGTGTCAAACGCTCAAGGTGGGTAACTACATGTACCGCGATCTGTCCGTCGTAACTTCGCGGAATAAATGGGTCTTCGCGTGCCAGGCATGGAATAACTACACTTACTGGAACTCTGCAGATCCAAATGGATGCTTTGGAGGTATATGCTCTGCTGGAGTGGCTGACGGGAACCGCTTCCCAATTTGCGGGGATTGTTATCCCTTGACACGACAATTTTGGTCCTTAGGTTATCGATAAGAATCAACTAATCGGAAAAGTTGGGTTAATATAAATATCCAATTGAATCCAGTCGCGAATATAAGCGACCTTGGTAAAGGACCCTACCGTGGAATTACCAGTATTATAAGTCATCTTTTAGCTCCAACAAAACTTATAAAGACCAGGAGACAAGAATGATGTATTCGGATGTAATTGGGAATCGAGACTAACTGAGTGTATATTTAATGGAGTGCTACGGCGTTCCAGTAGAGATTAAGGATGCCGAAGTCCGGGATTGAATATGATTCATGAAACTCCTGGGAACAACACAGTTTTCGTCTACGAGGGTTAAGCATGGTTGCATTGGATAGAGCATTGGCATGACTACGATTGATATGAATCAACTATTGCACCTTCTCTCTACCTTTTCAGTCATTAGGACATTAGTATTCATTCTTTTTCTTTATATTTAGAACGCTGATATTCGCTTTCCACACTTCGTTTAGTATTACATACGCACAGGTCGTGTGTGAAGGTTCATTTCAACATCGAACTTCCGGCATCTTTTACCATCAAATTCCAGCACCGGATTAAGCCCTACCAGGTCCTGATGACGGAAATGTCTAGACTAAGAGACTCAATGCATTCGCAGAGACCTGATTGAAATTTCAAACCCTTGTAAGTCAGCTATGCCAGGCTATCGAGCCCATTCCCTACCTACTAGTAACGCTAGATCTACTAGCAGTATATATGAAAGATTTCAAAGGTCCAATATCATTTTCTAGCGCCACTAAAGCCCCCTGTGACCTTGAAATGAGGTTACGCAACAACAACCATCTATTCACGTTTTCGACCTTTTGCGCCCGTTTTTGGGAGCCTGGTATCTTAGTTTGCGTGACGGAGAGGACGGAAATCCCGAATATATTCGCCAACTCGCACGAAAATAACTTCCGATCGAATCTAACGCAGCCGCGAAGCATCTATGCCCAGCGTCTACATTTTAATTTGGTACTTCGGGTTCGTCCTGATGCGCTCGCCGTACTTGTAGAAGAACCACGGCAAAGGGCACATTGCCAACGCCATGAATCCCAGCAAGGAGTTGCCCCACCCCAACCCAAGGGCAGAATACAAGCTACGGCCTGCGAGCGGAAGCAAGGCTCCGATCAGCGATCTCACGGCCGTAGACGCAGCAGTGGCGCTGGCCTCGTAGTAAGGGTATGCGTCGATGAAGTACGTCGCAACGCACATCTGATATACAAGTCAGCCGTGCCTCAGATACTCAGCTCCAGTCAACTCAGCATCTTCGCCAGAACGAAACAACACTTACGAAAAGAACGGTCAGGCCAATCCCGATGAACATGGTCCCCAGAATCGGCACGATCCAGTGCGTGTGCGCTTGCGCCGACCAGCCGTACCAGAACAGGCCGATGGGGATGAAGAAGCACGCGGGGATCAGTGGCGGCAGGCGGTATTCTGGCTTCATGACGCCTTCGCGGGTGAGCTTCTTCAGCAGCCTGTCGGACACTGCGCCGGCTACTCCGAGCCCGATTAGAGAGCCGACGCCGATTCCAAGGTATGCGAGGCCAACTATCCCTTGGGAAAAGCCGTACTGGTATTGGAAGATCAGGGTAATGGTGGTGAATAGGAGGTACAGGTATCCGTAGATAATGCCCTGGTATATGGACAAAGTGGCCACAATGGGTGACCGGAAAAGGAGATTGATGGGACGGATGATGGAGCGTGCGAAGACGTGCGAGGCGCGGCGGTCGGTGTCCAGCACAGAGCGGAGTCGTGTGTTGCCTGTTTCCTTCTGCAGTCGTTTCGCTTTCTTCTGCAGGAGTACCGGAGGGTACGATTCGTCTTGGAAAATAAACGCAGCAACAGCGCCGACGCCAGACTGAACAGGTATGTTAGAGATCAAGAAAACCGGCATGTTTTGATCGACTTACGGCAATAGAAAGAAGCCATAATACCCATCGCCAGCCAGCGTTCTGGCCTAGAAAGCCACCGGCCACAGGACCGACCACGGGACCTAGCAGAGGACCAAGGGCCCAGATTGCAATGATTCCACCGCGGTGTTCTTGGGCAATCATGTCTCCGAATGACCCCGCGCCAATCGTGATGGGACAACCGCCAAACGTCCCTGCCAAAAAACGAAAGACCACCAGCGAACCAAGGCTGTCCGACGCAGCACACGCAATGTTGAAGACCGTGAAAAGGACATTGCAGGTGAGATATACAGGCAGCCGGCCGTATAGTTCACTGAGAGGCGCGAGAAAGAGCGGGCCAAAGAAGTATCCTAGAATAAATACGGACACGACAAATGATGCGAGTTGGGGGTTGCCGGAGTGATAGGTCGCCATGACCTCGCCAACGGCCGGTGCGAAGATGGTTGATCCCAGGGGTCTAATAGCGTCAGCATTGGAGCAAGAGGGGTTGAAGAGGGAGATGCGAACGTGAGGAATGTGCAGTAGCAGATCACTATGATGTTCTTGGCCTTCCTGCTGTTTCTCCAGTTCATAGGTTTCTTCGGATCATTCGGCCCGTCCCAGTCAATGAGATCTTCATCGTTCACAGCTATGGTAGTTTCCGCTACCGCAGCGTCATCCTGCTGCTTCTCCAAGTCGTCCGGGAGATCTGATATGTTGGTTTGAGGTTCGGATGGCCCATGCGAAACAGGATCAGCCTTCACAATAGTTGGATCAGTTAAATCCTCCTCAATGTCTTTCAATGGTACTGATCGATTTCCCTCGTCTTCGGAGCCCGATTCTGAAGCTGTTAGACCAGTCATAATGCAGAGACTTTCTGGTGGTCTTTGTCAATGATAATCTCTGATGTTGCTTATGTAAGCGTTACATAAGAACACCCTGGAAGAACCCTACGGCTTTACGCGGTGTATCAGATGGTATCAGCTAGTGTATCAACTAGTGTATCAGCTAGTGTATCAACTAGTGTATTAGATGGTATCAGCTAGTGTATCAGCCAGTATATCAGGTAACGTATCACCTAGTGTATCAGGTAACGTATCACCTAGTATATCAGGTAATGTATCACCTAGTGTGTCAGGTAACGTATCACCT
>Ga0307515_10005510_pt1 | contig 25623 bp, 22 predicted proteins | sample 17_EM_MG_FD_194513 | JGI IMG/M metagenome (GOLD analysis project Ga0307515, IMG submission 194513) | Populus trichocarpa ectomycorrhiza microbial communities from riparian zone in the Pacific Northwest, United States - 17_EM | ecosystem: Host-associated > Plants > Roots > Unclassified | place... | reverse complement strand
CCCGGCTTCCTGTGGTTATAGGTTAGGCATTGATATTCTGGGTGGGAGAGAAGAGCTTCAGTGTAGCAGCCGATTACATCATTTTCGGCGTTAATTCAGGCGGGAAAATTTACCTCTATATGGTCCTCGAAACACTGTATATGGCGGAAGATAGTATCCTTAATGAGGAGAGTATGCAGCAATTTTGGGTTGCTAAGACACTCTTCGTATATTTAGAATCTTAGTTCTGGGGGTAGAATGCGAACAAAGGTGACTGTTCTTGAGCACTTCCAGGCAAAGGCTCTAGGGTTCTCGCTATGTGAGCGGAAAGTGTAAGCTCTTGGGATGCACCTGCCTTGCTGCTAGCCGGTTGACTCTCTTTCAGTTCCGTGAGCTTTCCTGTTGCTACGCTCCGTACTTAACTTAGTGCTTACCTAAGGAGTCTTGTCTTTATGTTTCAGCGGGGCCATGGCTTTGCCGGTTTTCCGAGGAAAGGGATATCGAGAGGAAGTAAAGAGTGGATATAAGGATTGATCATGGCTTTTTGGGGAGATGGAAAATTCCACAGTTGCGGCACGGTGTGCCTGATGGGTAGACGGAGGTGGCGAAGCAGCTAAAGGAACGCGTACTTGTAGCAACTTATTAGTGGGGTATACTGCAAAATACGAGTCACACAGTCAACTTCCGCGGCCCGTGATTTGAGAAAAGCTTTCTCGGCGTGGGATAGAGAAATGAAAATGCAAGGTCATGGGGTCATGTAAATATCGCTAATGCCGGTGCCAAATGTCCCTGAATTTGGTACCGCACCCTGAATATACTAGAAGAATGCATTATAGCACGATTTCACTATTAGTCTAGATAAGTAAAGAATCTATAATTACAGAATGCCTCCTAGGTCCAATACCAGTAATAGTACTAATACTAACGTAGCTTATGGGGGTTGTGACGGTTTTTGAGGTTTCCCATACAAACTTCGTCGTGTCCTCTCGCTTGAAGTTTTGATGTTGGAAACCGTCATAAACCTCCTATCCGTCATAACCCCATAAGCAACGTTAATTTAAGTACATCAACATATGTTGGAGAGGGATAGCAGGAGGCAGACTCTAGAGCTTGGTGGTGGACACGGGCCACCTCGTATATACCTTTTCGTTCCCACGAGCTCTGTAGCTTCATCGCAGCCGGTCTGATGAGGGTCTTGAAAAGATTTCCGTTCTCTTATGCCACCCAATCATGTTGTTGGGCTAGCCTGCTTCGCCCACTCTCAGGTGCACTACTCACCCTGATAACATTCCCAAATTCCAACTCGCCCACCGATACTCATATCTCATACCTAGAGCTTTAACGATCCCGAAAACCTATCATTTGAATCCCTGCGTAACGAAATAAGAATTGATGCCTAATGTGCTACGCTTCCTAACTTCTTGCGGCTCTTGATTAGTTCTATTGGCAAGTTCAAGTTAGCATGCACATAGCGAAAACTAGGCAACCGATCTTTATGACGAAGTCTCATTTCTCGCGCGTCCGAACCACGACCTCACGGCTGCCTAAGCATACCCAGCCTCAATTTTGAGAATGCAAAAACTTAACAAGGCCTAACAATTATGCACGCACCAGTTCACGCCACCCATGCTTCTTCGCCTGTTCATTTCGTCTTAAGCCATCTATCAGTCAATCATGAATCATAGCTCATTTCAGAATACCGTCAAACCGCATCAACGATCCTTCTCCTTCAAGTCATCCTCCGCCGCCTTCACCATGACCGGGAAGTCCTTCCGAACCCACTCCCAGTAGTTCTGCCAGCCACGCAGCTGCGAGTCCTCGGTCCCCGCGCCTTCTGCCGAGAAGTGCTTGTTCAGCAGGACCGACACTTTCAGCACGCCCTTGGAACCCTCCTGGATCTTTTCGATTTCCTGCTTGACCGCGTTCTCCTTGGCCTTGGTTGACAGCACGGCGCGGAAGTTCTCCGCGATGGCTTCGAGCCGCATGCGCGTCTCGTCTGGCGCAAGGACGCTGAGCTTGGTCAGCATGAGGTTGCACAGGATACGGATGTCGTGCTCATCGCTGATGCCGGCGACGATACGGTCGAAGCAGTCGGAGAGGTCTGAGACATTGAGGCGGGAAAATGCGGTCTCTAGTAACGCATAAAGTGTTTCGTAGGCGCTCTGCAGACGGAATTAGCGAGGCTGATAGTGAGAAGGGTGAGTAAAGGGGTAATCACCTTTCGAATTTCGAGACCGTCGTCAACTTTGTGCTTAAATGGACCCATCTGAACCTCACGAACTAGCTCCGGTTTGATAATGGTCTCCTTCATGGCCAAAGGAAGCAATTGGTTCAACGCCGGAAGGATGAGTTCTGGTTTGTTGTGCATTGCCGAGTTGAATGTGGTTAGGGCTAGACGCCGGTTCTCTAGATCTGACTCACTGAGCATCTTGGTTAGCATACCAATGACGATTGGCTTAAGGTGTTCATCGTATGTTTCATCGGTATCCGCCAGTGTGTAGCGTAATGCTGAGATGACCATGCCGCGAACACTTGGTTTACGGTCACCAAGAAAGGCCTGCAGGATGTGAGTAGGTTATAAGTAAGGGGGAACGAGATTGTCTTTACCTGAAGTTGAGGTAGGTAGGTCTGCGGATCAATAATTGCAAGTCGTCCAATGCACTCCGCACCAATCGCTTTGTTGTCCTCTGCCTGTGAAGCAGCAACAAGGTTTTGCCATAACGGTCCAGCGTACGGTATTATTTGCGACTCTGTACCAGGCTGTTGAAGAATCTCCTTTACAGAGTGTAACAAAAGGTACTGTGGACTCGAGGGTTGCCCCATAGTTGACAAGATGACCGGAAGATATTTCTCGACGTTTCCAGCTCCTGCTCGACCCAGGGCCATTGCGGCCACCAATGGTACTTGATCTGACTTGGAGGCAAAATATTGGATGAAAAGTTGAGGCTGAAGCGGGGAGTTTGATCCAAGTCGAAGGGCCGCCTCTCCCAGCACGACCAGTGCCAGGCACTTACGTTTGTCATCGGTCGCTGTCTTCAGTTCTGTTCCGAAGTCGTCTAGCTTCACTCCCACACTCTTGCCACCATAGACCAACAAATTTCCAATAACTTTACCAACAATATCAGGATTACCTCCTACTCCAACATCTTTTAGTAAAGAAGACATCAGAGCTTTCCCAACGCCTTGCTCGCCAATAGCCTTGACTAGAGCGAGCAGAGCATCAAGAGGACTGCCACTAATGTTATTAGTGACAACGGTGCAGACAGCCTTAGTCAAGCTATCGTTTATGACTGTATTTGCATCTTCTTTCACAAAGGTTGCCAGAATCACTAGCGCCGGCCCTAGGAGATGCAGATCTTCAGCATTCAGAAGAGGTAGAAGAAGGTTGACGATTTCCTTCTTAGTCTTGCTATCAAGCTGGTATCGCGAAATGGGATTCAAAGAAAGTGTTCGGAGAGCACCCAAGCTGGCTCCTCGCAGGGAACGGCTTGCTTTCCGCAGCTGAGCTCCCAGCTCTAGGGAGACGCTGCGAACCCATGCCGGCGCCAGCTCATTGTCAGCCTGGGTATGCGCGACGATCGTATCAATAGCGCGCACTGACGCTAGGCGGGTGAGTTCGTTCTTGAGGCGTTCGGCGAGTAAGTCTAGACCAGCAGTCCTCTTTCGTTGGGATATAAGACCTTGCGAACCCGAACTGCGGCCCAGCAATAGCCCTAGGACGTGAATGGCTCTTTGTCGCACTTCAAGATCAGCATCGTTTGCAGAGATTCGGTTGACCAAGGCGTCAAATAGCTGTTCGAGATGCTGTTGATTATGTTGACCGGAGGATGCGGACCGGGGAGGAGTTAGCGCTTTGATGACTTGCTCAGTTGCTGTAAGAGCCTCTACTGATAGCTTGCTGTATTTGTCTCGTGCAGCACTAATCAAAGCTGGGATAATCTTGGAAAGATACGGCTGAGTAGCTTTAGATGAGTGGGTATCAGCAATTGCTCCGATAAGCTGTAAAGCTTGAATGCGCAGGCCGTTCGCAGTTGCGGAGGAAGCTCCACCAGCCGAGGCGCCGGCGTGGGAACTAGAAGCCTTTGCTGCTTCAACGACTGGGTCCATGATCTGATCAAGATAATCCTGCAACCCTCCACGCTGGATGATCACAACGTCTTTGAGTAAAACAATGGAGGCTTGCTTAGTTGGAGGTGGACCTGTTTTCAGAAGTTGGGCCACGCCGCGTACGATTTCCGGACTCAGTTTCGCCAGGTTGGCTTGAGGACCGGTTGGTGGGGAGTTTGCCACGGGCGATGCGTAGCCAAGAGATAGAGAGGCATTGGCATGAGGGTCGAACATGCTCGCATCGCTGCCACCTCGTCTACGTTTACGGCTAGGTGGTGGGCCCATTGTGCCTTGGCTACTTTCTTGGACCAACTTATATTCTATGATAGAACCGTCGCCAGTGTTGCGAACAAGACATGAAAGCGTTGCAAGAACCTCCAAACGAACGTTTTCTTCTCGCTCTTTGAATCGCGCGATGAGAGCTGGCGCGACTCGTTCGTACAAAGTACCATCATCCAGAAGATCCCCACTGCTCCGAGTCGAGATGAGTGTGTAAAAGACCTTAGCTGCACACCGACGCACTTTCCAGCTCGCATCATCCTCATCATCATAACCCCCTTCTTCTTCGAAATCTTCATCTGAGAATGTGTCATCTTCCTCCTCGGGACTGTCCATAGTGTCATCATCTTCTTGTGCCAGATTGGGGTCATATTTGAGAAACCTAGCAGCCACGCTGATACACTCATCCGTGTATATACGCATATCTTGGGTGCAAGATGCGAGGAAGCTTTCGAGCGCTACTAAAGCAGCTTCTCTCACTTCATCAGCCTCAGGGTCACGCTCTTCCTCGTCGTCGGAAACGTCCATCTCCTCTTCAAGCTCCTGTGCACTGAGAGCGTTCAGAACAAATGGCGCGAGCGTCTTTAAGTAGGGGCCAAATTTTCTAGGGATAGATCGAGCCATCGAACCGAGGATTGTAATATATAATTTCCGCTTACTACGCGTGAGATGCGGATCTCTTAAGCTTTCAATAAGACGCGATATGAATGAGCTCAACAGAAGGTCGGAAAAGTAGCTTGCCAAGGTTGAGATAGCGATGACAGACTTCTTTTTTAAAACAGATCCCGCACGATCATTCTCAAGAATCTCAAAAGTAATCTTCTGCAAAGCATGTATCTCTGCATCTTGTAGCATAGGGCCAAAACATCTTGCAACCTCCGTCAAGACATCTATGGCATTGCTATCCGTTCCCGTCTCCAAATCTACTTCTAGCATTCCTTTCGGCGGAGTTGTCAGGTCTTTCCGGCTGTGCTGAATGACATTATAACCCACCAAGCGTGGAATCAAAACTTTGCTCATAGCAGTGTACGCATCCTGGACAGCTTTCCCGCGTGGTATGCTAGGCACTGGTTTCGGCAGTGAAATGACTACCTCTCGGAGGGCTAAGGCGGGAATCGAATTATCGACAGTATTATCAGTCTGCAGGTTGGATAGTTTCTCAATCATAGGACATAGAATCGTATCCGGCACCTTATTCACAAAAGGTCCGAGACATTTAATAGCCATTTGCTGAACTTCTCCGTTTGTGTCATTGAGTGTATTAAGCAGTCCGTCGACAGTTTTGGCGCAAGTGGTGAAATCGTGATTGAGGAAAGCCGGGTGAGCTACGTTTAGAATTTGTTGAAGGTCATTCAAAGCCATGAATCGAAAATCGGGATCGTCATCATGGAGTTTTGGGAGGAGGTGAGCGACGTTGTGCGCCGTAGGATTAGGTGGAACGCCACTAGAGGCCATGGTGACAGTGTATCAACAGACAGCCTTGGTTACAGACTGCCTGCGAAGGTGTATCTTGCTCCCAAAATTTCGTATGTATGAGGTGGTGGGGTTGGGTGCCACTTGGGTCCTGAGATTTTGGTCAGCCACAACACAAGTACATGTATAATAAAAGAACGACAAACCCAGCGGGCGAGGCTCCAGCTTTATAGTGTAAAGGCAGCCTGCTCGCAAGGCGTCCTCGGGTAGGTTGTGAATGAACTCTAGTTTGCTGCCTAGGTACAGCGTGGTCTACCGCCAAGCTACAGCACTAACGTGATCCGAGCTTGTGGGGATTTCTGAGCCTCGTCTTTCGCTTTGCTATCTTGCTTTATCAGAGCCCGACACTTCGACTCAATTGCTCCATATCGAGTCAATTGACTACCCTACAGCTTCGCGATGGTTCTGCCACGACACTCGGCATTTCGAATGCCACTAGCTACTCGATTTGCCCGGCCAGCAAGAATCATCCGCAGTGCCGAGCAGCAGCCATGGCAATGTGTTTTCCAACATACTGCTCGACGAGGTTATGCCTCCGCTGGTCATTCACTTAAGAAGTCAAGTGATATACCATGGTATGTTTAATGCGTGCCGGAAGACCGCAGCATATCTGGTTACGCAGATGCTGTGCTATCGAGCATCTATCCAGCCCTGACCATCCGTCATCTCTTGGTAGATATAGGCTAACTCATCAACACGATATCCAGGCTTCTATCAGCTATTGCTATCACAGTACCTTCGACTTGGTACATTCTACAATCCAATCCCTCCGGCGGCCACGATCATGATGATAGTCACGATCATGACGCGGGCCACGGCGAAGAGAAGCACGAGGAAACGGAAGGAGAATCAAAGGAAGAACAACCAGAGGCTTCTGAAAAAGGTGAATCTGCCAGCGAGGAGAAGCCTAAGGAGGGGGAAAAACCTGCCCAGTTAGCCGACGACTCCAAGAAGCCTGACGATTCTAAGCCCAGAGACGAGGTAAGCTGCACAACAACAGTTGCAGAGATGCGACAGCTAATATAGAGTAGCCTGCTCCTGTGGAACTGGCTAAGAGCTCAAATGAGATGTCTGGCAAGCAAGAAGGAATTTCCAACGCCGACACAGGGCACTCAGAACTAGGCAAGAAATTACCCGAAGTGAGTAAGAGGGGTGAAGGTGCTCCCGAGTCTGCTAAGCATAAGGGCACCGTTTCGACAGACAGGCCGCAGGTAAGTACTTTCGCATAGATGTTCTCAATGATTAGCCAGTTAATATTACAAAGGCCGAGAGTGGATAGAGAGGCAAGGACGTCCAAGACAAGAGCAAGTGATTTACGGAGATCTCTAAGGGCCGTAGACCGCAGTTACTGTCAATATCATTCCAGGATAGGTCAATATCGGGTGAGAGTTGGTGGGAACCTTTGTATTATCATGCATCTAATATATATAAAATACTTTGAACCTTTTTAAATTTACGAAAAATTTGTGAAGATAATTTGCGAAGTTTGTGAGCTATTAACACAAGAGATGGCCGCCTGTTGCGTCATTCAAGAGCACGTCTTGGCCTCCAACTTTCATTGGCGCTGCCCAGAAAAAGGCATATTGGGCGCTTCGGTTCTCAAAACGGATTAAAACTTGACAATAAGGATGGAATAAAATGGAAGAATTTGGAGGAATTTGGATGATGCGACTCCTGAACGGTGCATTTTGGCTTTGGCAGCACCGAACTGACGAATTGAATTCGCCGCAGCTCTCTTACACCGACATCAAACCAACATCTCACTCCACCTTAGCACCATGGATTGGACCGTTTCAGGACTAAGGGCGTTAATATTTTGCTTTTCAAAGAGGGGAAGGGGCCCAATCACGCGTTCCTGGTTCCTGGATGGATAGATACGATGTGCTGCCTTTAAGCGCCGTTCCAGGCCGGGCCGTCACAGTGATGGTCACGAACATTGGTGAGGCTGTGTCACACTATAAGCTTCGTCATGCATGCAACCACCCCGCTGAAGACCAGCGACGGACAAGCTACAAACGCAGCCGGAGGACTGCCGACCGCTGCCGAGTGTGACGCCGTGCTCACTGTGGGGGGTGTCACAGCCAAGCATCAGCATCCAACCAACACGAAGACATACCAAGCGACAACACCTCTGGCTGGTGCCGAAGCACTTGCGCCTCCTGGGACGAACGCAGTCCGACAAGACCAGATTCTCTGGCCAGATATCATGTCCGTCGCCCACATCACCTTCGCCGTCGCCTTTGACACAAACCCATTGCGCCGTTACCTCCACACACGAGCTATCGAGCTCTCGACCCCCGAAGCTCACCGGCGCCCGTAAGCTGACGAGAAGAGTCCAAAACGTCGTCTTACACTTCACTAAATTCTACACTACTTCATTTAAGATTTGACCCCAAATCTGATATCACAAGCCCCAGCACTTGGAGAGAATTCTTACAGATCCAAAGACAGCCTCCATCAGCCCACCATGGACCCAAGACAAAATACTCATTATCAAGTGCAACGCCAACCTCAGCAAATTGAACACCAAGACTACCGGTTTTCATGGCAAGTTCCTGCAGACGAGCTGGAAGGCCAACGAGGTCAGCAAGGGCAACCGCTCAGCATAAACACATCGTTCCAAAATACATCGCAACAAAGGGGTGCAATGAGGGCCAGAGATGACCGGTACTCTGAACAGTCGACACCTATCGAGCTTCAACGAGCTCCAAATGGACAATTTCCCCGATCGCGCCCAATAGAAACTATGGCCTCATCTCCAATCACCCCCATCGACCCACGACCGCAAAACCTCACCGCAGCTCTTCTACAGTCGCATGAATATCCATCCCAATACCGTTATGAGAAGGCGAGAGATTCTCCATACAATATACCCCCTCCGCAACAGATACATCCAGCAATGTTCGCACCAATTGTAGAGTCTCCTACGCGATCCCCAGTGCGTTCTACCTACAATCCAGTTCCGCAGCAGCAACCTCAATCAATACCACAAGAACCGAATTCTCCCTTGCGAGAACCCGCCTCACCACTACCACAAAAACCTCCCGTCTCTCCACCGTCATCTCCTAGCGCAGTTCCTATAAAGCGAGATTATGAACACCCCGAAGAGGCTCGGCCGCCGTCGATATCCCAACCTAAAGGACCATATTCGCCCTACAGCATGCAAGGTCCCGTACACGCTGTATTCTCGCCTGATGCGCCTCTTGGACCCAACGGGCTCAACCCTGCCCTCCACCAGCCCGGTCAGATTGCGCACCCGAATATGGATCTGTCAAGCACTGGCTCTGCTAAAGAATGGAAACATTCTATGTGTGACTGCGGGAGCGATGTGGGGACATGTCTAACGGGCCTTTTCTGCCCGTGCATCCTGTACGGCAAGACATCGTACCGACTAAGCCGGAAGAACTCGAAGAAGGACCCAACGGATATGCTCGGATACAGCGCAACAAATTCGCAGTGTGTGGTGATGTCGGCAGCGTGCGGGCTGTGGTGTAAGTCCTTCCCTCGGTCCTCCCCATCAAAGATGACAAATTAAGCTGATATTATACTCAGGTCTCTTCCCGCTTATCCAGCGCACCCGCCTCCGCCATATCTACAAGTTAGCCGGCTCTGTCACTGGCGACATTGGCAGAGCATGCTGTTGCTGCTGCTGCGTCGCGATTCAGAATGAGCGCGAGGTCCGCGATCGCGAAGGGAATGCAAGACGGTGGGCCGGACCAGCCGCAAATGCCGAAGCGTACTCAAGCCCGGGCCAAATGATATACGCACCGCTACCCAGAGGTTAGGTACAAATATGGAGAAGTAAAAGGGAGCAGGATAGCTTTTATGTAGCCCATAAAATAGCTTTGTATATTTTGACATCTAGGAAGGGATCTTGGTGTTTGGTTGGATACCCCTAACTCACTTCTACACGCTTTTCAGGACCGGAGTTGGGATTTCGAGCTGACTTTGTGAATACCCTAACGACTTCATGTATCCTGTATAACGAGTTTGGTTTGGAGAATATCTGCGGGTTCGTGGCGTTCTGCTTCTTACACGAACGTTTTAGGAGCTCGCTAGATAGGAGATATTAAATTACATATCCCCTTCGAAGCATGCCGAGATTAACGTGATAACCCATTGTAATGTTTCATCTGCTCGCTAAAGCGTGCTGTGGCCAGGTAGAGAGAACAGTCCAATACGATTTTCCTTAGGGCTGCAGGTATGATCCCCTCGGCTGGTAACGTCCTACGAGAGTTGGACCGTGCGCGAACACTAGAATCAAAAATAGACGTGTTCACGGAGCCATTGATTCTATTGGCTGACTCTTATCGATAACCGAAAGACTAAATCCACTGGCCGAAGGGATAAGACGGATTTCGCAAATTTGCTTGCGCTGGCTTACGCTAATTTAAGAAGCCTGCAGGCAGCCTGAATATAGTCTAGATGATGCCGATTTGGGTGAGAGACTAAGCCAGGGAGCTATGCTTGGTTCTATATCCTAGCTAACGTCTGTAAAAAACGAAGTTTCGTATACACCTTTAAAGTGCGTTAAAGCTCTGACATTATTATCTAGAGTACGTTGAGGCTCTAAGGTCATTACTTTATTAGTAAGGTAAGACTCCTATCGATTAAAAGCTATGTATTTAAGAATTATTCGCCTATCCGCCTTAATTACGTTAATTTTTGTGGCTCTACCTAATTAAGATATATAAATAAATAATAACGAAGGCTTAAAAATATTGTTACTTTACGAAGTATTTTAAGCCTTTGTTACGTAGGTGTAGGGTCCCTTGTAAAGTGGCTTTTTATGAACGATTTTATGCGAATCGACGAGCCAGGGTGTGTACGACGGCGTTAAGCCAGCTGGTGTTGATCAAGGCTCAATCGACAGCTTCAACTTCCTGCTCAGGCGACTTAAGCAAATTTGCAAGGATTGCGAAATCCGTCTAGGTGCATGGCTAGCGTCAGCTGAACGTCAATCCGAAGGGCGCCCTAAAATATCATGCACCTAAATTAGCGGAACCACTCCACTTAATTGCTGGGAGCTTTTCAACCGTTTCAACTACTGCAAGCCAATTCCGGCTCGGCTGTGAATTATAAAGTCAAATAGCACCTCCACTAAATATCTTTTTGTGATACTTGTAGATCCTTCGACTTAAAAGTGCCTGGTTTTTTCTCGAAAGTGCCTGACCGTCAGACCAGCCAAGAAGAGGAGAACCAGGAAGAACATCAAGAAGATGAGGTAGAGCTTAGGAATGACGACCTGAAGGATGACAAAGAGATGAAGCTCGCAAAGACAGATGAGTATGGGTTCATACATAAGTCTATTCCCAAGAGACAGGAAGCTAAACAACTACTGGGTTTCAAGAACAAATTCTTTCGAAGCGCCGGGGCACAGGGCCAAACAGCAATATACAGAGGTATTGTAATCTGTGACCGGTTCGATTCCATCGCAAAAACTTCGGTGTCGAAGTACCATTGTATATATGACTAGATTGGGGTTCACTGGAAGCATAAGATCATCCTTCTCTCCGAGAAGATTGGCAAGAGTGGCTACGGCCATTCGGTTATGTGGCTTGACGCACTACATTACGCCGGGAACCAATCGGACTACCCTGGGGAGGCACCGAGAAGCCGAAGCAGCAGATATATTATGGTGGATAGTGCTATTGCTCCTAACGCGTAGTCAGAGATTACTCGAGAAAATGTGTTACCGGAGTTTGTTTGTTGGCTGACAGAATACAGGGAGAATAATTGGGAAGGCCCCGTGGATTCCTTAAACTGGTGTCTATACAACATTCTCTTGGTAAAATTTATTGGTGACGTAGCGTACAGAATCGGTCTCAGATGAATATACAACGAATCTTGGACAAGGGCATTGCACCTGGGCTGCAGTGGAAGGAAACCACACTGGGGTAGTGTACCAGATAATCGGTCGAGAGGCAAACAACCGCGTTTGAGTGAGCACCTTTTTTCCCTTTGAGCATCCACTTGAGTTCTTCAAAATAAGGAGTTTAACAGCTCGAGTCTCTGGATTCAGCAGTTTCTGTTGGAGTGCGCTAAAGTCCAGGCTAATTGACATAGAATTAGACATGTTAGTAATTGGCACTCCGTAATTTCGTGTGATATTGCTCGAAGTTAATACGAAAAACCTCATAGCCTCACGACAAGTTCAAAAAATGTACTGAGAGAGATAGCGTTGAAGGAATTGACGATATATTACTTCAACAATCTTACTATTTCACGTCTTCTAGTGTGATTCCGTACTGGGCCCGAGGCAAGTCATCATCCAAGAATTAGATGAAGATGGCAAGCACCGTCGTACATTTGGTGGAGATTGTGCTGATGGTGTAGGGGAACGCGCTCTTTTTGGAATGTCCTCCGCGACGTGCTTGCCAATCCTGCAGGCATCTTCACCCCCTCGCCTTTCGCAGCAGGACCAAATGAAGCCCTCTGGATACTCTTCTCGATTCTCGTCTGTGTTCATTATTCCATGACAAGGCTCGTCCCAGTCGTCCCAAGTATCGTGCTCGTAGTCGATTTCAAGCCCACCTAGAAGCAAGTCAGCGCTAGAGAACTACTGCTGACACGACGAAACCATAACTATACCGTCATGCCATTCACAACTCTCCTCTCCGTTCTCTGTGGCGTCGAACTCTTGCTCGCATTGCTTGCAGGTAGCGTACCGCACACCCACGTATTCCTCCCTCTTTCTCTTCAAGGACGCGCTATTAACGCTATTTTTAGAGCCTTTCTCTTTACTCCCCCCGAAATAGACACTATTGCTCTCCTTATTGTGCTTCTCCAAGTCACTTTCTCTGACAAGGAGCTCGTTGCAGACCAGGCGTAGGGCGGCATCAGACTGCTTGCAGATTTTCTCGAGAGTAAGACGGAGACGATCAATATTCGCAGCGTCGAGGGCATCAAGGACGAGTTCTAGGGAAGTCATATTGGCCGTATTATCGATATTTAAGGGTCGTTGACTTCAGTTGTTTGGCGTGACGACACACGGCATCGCGTCTATTCGGCTAGGACAGAATAGGAAATACTTGTCTGTGCTGTGATTAAGACTTGCAGGTGATCACTAAAGAATTATTTTCTTCGCATTTTCTATTCGGAAGATGAAGTGAAGGGTGTAATGAGTTAGCATATTGTCTTTTAAATATGTTTGGAATGAATAATTGGTGATAACAGCAGGATGCATCTAAGAAAACTAAGTATAACCGACTGATTGCCAGAACGTTCCATGAATTACATGTGCACCCGTTTTAAGAAGCGGACCGAAATCTTTCTGTCTTGCTTGGATATGGAGCTTGCGGAGAGACGTATTCTAGATCTTGGGCGGCGCTGGAGTTTTTTAGCCAACCAGCTCCCTAGATTTGTTTGATCATAGAATTGGACCTGAATTGAACCAAATATACAATGCTCAATTGCCTCGCTGTCTAAAACCATGCCCTACTGTACAACATTTCCCACGTAGCGAACCTGGATTTGCCCAAAAGCTGCTTCGCATTCTTTCGATTGTCCATTATCGCGACCGCTCCCGGAAGTTTTTACACCATCTACGGTCTCAGAACTCGCAATCCATCCTTCGATGGTGTCGCAGCGTGCTTGAATGACTACATTGTGAAACCTCATTAGCATGTGAAATTCTATACCTTTAAAAAAGAGTGACGTTGGATCATTCGGCGTCTGTAATAAATGTAGGCTTACGCTATCGCATTCTTCCCACGCCCGTCCAGCGCCGAAACCTAATCCGACGTATGCAGGCCATGCGCGGCGCTTGAAGAGGAGGACGGAGAAGACGATACCGAATGATAGACCGAGGCCGGAGCGAATGAGCATAGAGGAGAGGCAGCGATCCCACTACGTTTTAAAAAGATGTTAGTATTGTTCGCTTGCGTAGATTGTGTAGCTAGATATGCAAGACGAGGAAAATGAATATGAGCTGGAAAGTCGTGAGATATTTCGGGTGGTAGGTATGGTTGAAAGTGTGCATCAGTGTGCTAGCTGGCTAATTAATAGCAGCAAGATAAATTACTGTGCAAGCTAACGTGCTTCAATTGGGTTGTACGGGGCCGTGAAGATAATTATACCTTCTCATTCAGCAGAGCTTCGCTCATCGGCCGGCTTGTCCGCGCGACCGGCGCTGTAGGTGTGGTTGAAGATGAGTCCGACATGGCTAGTGTGTCTATGCCGGTCAATTGATTAAATTGCACCAGGCAAGAAGGGTATATGGAGGAGTTCGAGAGCTGATCGAAGAGCTGTGACGTGTTGCTATCCCTCGGCGTTGCTTAACGGAAGTTTGAGGTTTGGGATGCTTGGCGTTGGTGGTCCCTGCGCAACTTTTCTCAGAATAAGTACAACAAATTTATCACCGCCACCTATGGGGACTGAGAAGCTAGACTAAAGAGCTGTCGCAGCTCTTCGGTGGACGGAATGGCCCCAATAGTTCAAGTTAGTGATTATTTACCTTGATAACAAGTAATATTCTAATTGTTCGTAGCCGATTACTACTCCATCGCTACAAAGACTTCTTTCCCTCGACAAGGACTTTGAAGACTTGAACAAACAGATACGCCAAGCTGCGCAGATAATCGGACTACCAGGTAGCTGGTATGAAAGTGCCACCAAAACTCAGCCTCAAGACCTCCAAAGAGCACAGAACCATGCTAGAGTTGAATGGGTATTGCGGTGGATACTGGACAAACTGAGGTCAAAAGAGGTTGTTGGAGTTCAAGCTAGGGCAAATATAAGAGCATGGAAATTGCTAGAACAAGCCATCCTTCTGGTGCCTGTACCGAATGCCGCAAGTCTACTAAGAACTGCTGATTATCCTGGAATACTGGAGAAAGCTTTAGAGGAGAATTTCGGGGAAGAATTACATGATAGAGTCCCACAGAATGCGTCTTGTCAAAACCTTCTCTCTGGACTGGAGGTTTCAGAGTCTAGTGCCACAGCGGAGGAGCACCCGAAGCCGTCGAGAAAACGGAAGAGACCTGTTTCTGGAGACAATACTCCCACAAAGAAGGTTTCATTAGGGAAAGCTGGACTAGATGATCTTTTCGCGGCTATTTCCAGAGTCCTTGAAGCCATTATTGAAAGAACAAGATCGAACGACAAGGAAGAACAGTGTATGGTTGCAGAATATATGAAGATGGTGCTCCGGGTTCGAACGGCGCAGGCTGCAAAACTGTTGAGGTTTTGGCTGAACGCAATTCATACTATTCTCGTACATGGACCGCAGGATGGAGAATCAGTCTTTTGTGCTCCCGATGATAGCCTCAGACTCTCTTCCATTCTCAGAATATGGGAATTGAGGACGCTTGACTCTGATGATGACTCTGGAGCATCCGCTAATGCTTTCTCCACTGAGTGTCTAATTCCCACGACTGTGCTATTGAATTTAGTGAGGGACGGAAACAAATTTTTGAATTGGGAAAGCCATGGAAATCAAAAGAGGGATTTCTCTCTCACTCAGAGAAGGGCAGTTCAGCTCCTAGAACAGTTATTTGCAAGACACGTTTTTGGGCCCGCTCGAATAGCGTTTTTTGCAGACACAGCTAGCACCGAGAATACTTCAAATCACCTCGGAGCTCTCAAGGCGAAGAAGCTGCAGGGCTATCTGGATCCTTTGTACATTAAATTAAGTCAAGCTGCTAGCTTGGAGCGAATTCCAGGATCTATACCAAAAAGCCTTAAACCGCTTTTTCGTGCAATTCCGCAACTACTCGAAATAGCCATTCGATGCTCTCCGAGACTCACACCTAAAAAGAAGAACGCTGAAATGCCGTGGATACAGGCAGCCTTCATTGGCCTTGTGGAATGCTCCGGATGCCCATTACATCAGCCAGAGTTTCCTGTGGCAGACCTCTCAATAGCAGCTTTACGCGACCTACTTGCAGTTATTGCAAGCCAAAGCCTATCCCTGGATTCGACTATCCTCGAGGAGATTTTCAGATTTCATTCTGGGATGTTCAGATCTTTCCTCGAAAACGGAACGGTTAGGTGGTCTTTAGTTGCGAGATTAATTACATTGGACCCTGATGTTTTTCTCCCTAAACCAAATGCCAACACCATAGCTCCAGGAGATAGCTCTTTAGATCTTTCAATACTTCTTTTCAAAGAAATCTCGGCATTTCCGGTTGAATATCTTGACTTTATGGGAATACCTCGCTTCCTTATAGAACGTTCAAGTTCTCATGATTTCACAGAGCTTCTCACTCAATATGACTCTGACGGCCATAGCGGTACCGTGAGGACTGCTTTCCAACAATCGATCATAATCCCTCTCATGAAAGCATTTGCTCGGAATCGGAATCTCGTTGGCTTTATAGCCAAATGGCACACGCAACTCAGTGGAGGTGCGAGTATTACTCGCGTATCCGCTGGGAACCAAGGACAGGGAAAAGCCAATAGAATATCTTCCGTTTGGGAAGACGAGGAACTCTTGTATGCTATGACACCATTGCTTAGGAGCTCATTGACCCTATCACAAATCTCAGGCTTGCTTGAACAGAATCGACTCCACTTATCCGCCCTCCTAAGTGATATTGAGGGTGGCTCTAGGTCTGCTTCGCCGCTCCGAGCTTACGGAAATGATCTCAAGAGCGCCTGTGGCAGCATAATTGTAATTGACACTCTACTCGGTTCCATACACCATGATGAGACTGTCGAGGGGCTTAAATCCCAGCTAGATCTCCTTCGCTCAGATATTGTCGCCTTACTCGAACACGGCCGATTTAAGGGTGATGCAGATACGGCAAGAGTATGGGAATCGTTGTCACGTATTTACACCTTACTTTGGACTATAGGTGTATTTAGTGGTGATGACCTAACCTCCAGTGCCATCCAGCTCGCCCAGAAGAGCATTCCCGCGACGAAATACGAGGACAATCCATCAGAGCATGAGGACATCAGTTTTGAATGCCACGCAGGCATCGAAGCTTTCATATTTATCCTTACGGTCTGCAACAACTTTCGAAACGTGCCAGCCGTGTTTCCGTCCATCCGTGAGCAAGTTAACCGAGCCCTCTCCGCCCTTTTGCCATTCATTGCTCCTCTGGAAGACAAAGCCAAAAACGACGAGATGTCATCAGCCTATTCAAATATAAAGGTCGAGCCTCTTGCGGGGAAGAACGAATTCTTCCGGGACATGGAGGTCTTATTCGGGCGCTTTCCTATTTTGCTTGAGTTAGTGAAAAATATCCTCTATGGTTGCGTTGACTTACCATTGCAGGTTCGTTTCTCCAGATACCCGTGCATACTTATTCCTCTTCTTATGTTCCACTGTACTTGGGGGTACTTCAAAGATTTTGAACGAACAACTCTTGCAAGGATGTTCCGAATACGTATTTTCAAACTTACAGTCCGATGTTAGAAGTAAGCGATCCATTCTGCTTGGTTTGATAAATTCTTATGCATTATAGATGACCTCCTATCCGCGTTCTTTGCTGGACTGGACAAGAAAGGACTTGAGACGGTTGGAGCTGATCATAGAGAACATGGTCCATTTGCCGCTTCGGAGAAACCATACTTTGACGCTCCATTGAAAGCTTTGTCACGAAAGCACCGGGAGGCTGTGTTAGACCGAATTACAGAGGGCATTCTCGAGCGGGAAAATACTAGCTGTGATATAATGCAGGCTCATTTTGCCGTCATGGCACAGTTAATGGAGACTCCAAACGCAACTGCTAAAATTGTTCGTGGCCTTCCTCTTCTATGGGCCATCTAATACTAACAAAATAGTCTACTGATCCACAATGCCTCTTCGACATCGCCGCTCGCCTTAATGAACAACATATCAGCTCCGATGTTGGTGTTCTGCAAGTCTTTGGAGCTCTAGTTCAAAGAACCCTGAGGTAGTAACAAGATCCTGGAAATGAAGGCTTAGCTAACATCTGCATCATAGGCACATCCTCTCTGAAAAGGAACGGGAGCGTAGCAAGCAGTTTCTGAGAAAGTTCGCTGGCCGGGTGCAAAAGCTTGCTGTCGGCGATATATCTTCGTCAGACTATACTGTGAAAATGGGCCTGCTCAAAGCTGTCATGACAGTCGTAGGAGATGCCGAAACAGTTCCTCAAGAATTCCTAATGGCAGATGTTTGGGACAAATACATAGCAACAGCTGCCAGAGCCTTAACGGCTTCTAATGCGTTGACGCTACTCAAGGGCGGGAAAGCTGTTTCTTCAAATTTGAAGCTAGATATCATTCTAGATGCTTTGACAGAAACCCCGCTTCGGATTACTGCGGAAGATCCAGGCATTGGTGAGTACCCCTATTACAATCACTTACGTTTACAACTGACACTGTTCTAGAAGAAGCTTTCCAAGAAATACAATTATTCCTGTCTACATGGATGCTAGGATATTCGGCCACTCCAAACCCCACTCTATTTGAGACTCGTACTTTGATACTTTTACATAAAGCCAGTGAGAGGTTTAAGATTTCAGACGCAGATCCCGACGTCTTCCTGCAGGTATCTCGGATGATATTGCGATTAGGTTTGATTGGCCTTTCTTGTTTGAGAATACAGCCTAACTGTCTCAGATATTTCCGCCCAAGAATATCGAAAGGTTCTCGATGCAGTTCAAAACGCTCTCATGTCATTCGATATTTCGACCAAGCTACAAATCCTGCCGTCGTTGCTCCCAACTGAAAAGGACGAGGTAGAAATGGGATCTCTTCGCATTCTGCACGCTTTCGTCTCAACTTTAAAAAGTAAGCAATCCAGGTTATATAGATCTTTCAATAGTATGTTGACCATAAGCAGGTGTTTCTACGGAAGACCCAGAGCAAAAGCAACAGCTTTCCGCTCTCCTCCCAACCCTATGCAGCCATCTCGCAAAAACACACGATATAGCCAGCTTCAACGCCCTCCTCGACAACATCCAAACCATCCTCCGCGACAAAGTATATCCCTCCCAAACCCCAACCGCCAACATAATCCCCAAATTCTCCCTATATCAACCAACTAACCACCCCTAGTCCTTCCTCATCACTCAACACGGTACAGAAGCCCTCCTCGCCGCCCTAACCACCCTCGCCACTCCCACCGCGCCCTCCCTCCCCCCAACCCACGCCTCCGCCGTCTACACCCGCCTCTGCCAAACAACCCACACGCTCTTAACCCTCCACCGCGCCCGCCTAGGCGGCCGCTTCCACCTCCTAATGCCGCTCCTCCAAGCTCTCCTCTCCTGCCTCTTCACCCCCAACAACACCCCCTCCGCCCACCACCACTCCGCCCCGCCCCGCCCAACCCCGCACCCGCACCACCCGCCCTGGCTCCCCCCCACCTCCCCGCTCCCCCCCCCCGCCGCAACCGCCTTCACCCGCATCCTCACCGCCTTCGCCTCCCCCACCCCCAGCGCCGTCGCGCCCCTCCGCCAGCGCGACCGCGCCGCCCTCACCGACGCCACGAAGCGCGCGCGCGCCCTCGCGGCCCTGCATGCGCCGGTGCTGCTCGCGCACTTCTGCCGCTGCGTGCTGGGGGGTCGCGTGAGGCCTGAGGTGAGGGCGAAGCTAATGCCCGGAGTTTGGGCGGTGTTGGAGGGCGTTGGGGAGGAGGGCGGGAGGGCGGTGGGGTGGGGATTGGATAATAGTGCGCTGGCGGTTTGGAGGGGGGTGTGGGGAGAGTGGAGGAGGGGTGTTGAGGGGGGTGGGAGGGGGGACAGGTAGGGAGGGGAGGGGCGGTGGCTGGGGATTGTTGGTGGGGCTTTTTGGGAAGGGTGGAAGGTATCGTGGCTGGTGGGAATTGGCTGTTGTTAGTCGTGCGCATTGGTTTAGCTGGAGGGGCTGGTCGGGATAGTGGGGTTTTTTGCTCAGGGCGGATGTTGGAGAGGACTTGAAGGTGGAGAATGAAGACGTGTGCCCAGTCCTGTTGGAAGATAGAGTTGACATTGTAATTAAATAGTTATTATAAGTTATAAGCGGGCCGGACCATCAAGCTGCTGAACCTACACAATCTCAGTGAATACATTCCGCCGCCTATCATCGTCGAGAAGTGAGAGGATACCGTGCTAAGCCATTGCCTCGCTACCGGACGGCATCATCCCTGCCTCCAGGGCCCGAGGCACCTCCTCTGAATCGTCAGGTGCGGGAGCACGTACTCCAGAAGCCTCCTATACCTCCTTTTGTATTTTGATAATTGCCGTATAAGATAATGTAACGCCAAGTCATGGAGAGCAGTAATATAAACTTTTCTTCACGCCCATACCACCCAACCAAATACCAAGACCCACGGGGAACTCGAGACCGGAATGAGGAGTCCGTATAGTTGCAAGGATCGTGCATATTATGGAGAGTCTATTGCGCTGGTGGGGCGAGTTATAGCCGCAAAAAAGTTCCATAGCGTCGGAGCAGTATGCCGTGCATCGGCGACAATTTTATCAAGCATAATCTCCTTAACTATCTCCTCTTCATTGGGTGGTGCAAGTGGCCTTCTGCCCCACCACCATGCGTAGATGTACTTAAGAGATTCCAGCTCCCATTTAATTTGCCTGCACAATGGCTCTTGATGTAGCCGTCCTAGCTGCCGACCACCATGTAACAGAAGCCGTTGTTCAACATTTGGATTTTCAAAGACTGCCCTCCAAAGCTTCTTTGCACGGCGATCTGGCGTATCGGTACTGCTGAAGGAGGGAGCGGTTACATAGTGCTCGATAAAAGTCGCGAAGCTCCACCCAAACTGTCGTAGCAGTGCAACAATCACATTCACTCGATCACCGGTGGACAAGACAGTGGGCGGATCTCGAGTATTCTTCAAAACAGGCGGGTCAGTTTGAGTACCCTGGCTGCGGTAAGAATGCTGCTTCTTCGGTGGTTGACGTTTGGGACCGGCGGCTGCAGCTTGAGGACGCCGCACGCGACGACGCGATGATGGACTCGAATTCGGTAAACCGGGTAATGTAGTGTTCTTCTTTGCGGTTGATCTGGTTATTCTAGCCATTGTAAATAACTTGAAGTGTTGTGGAAGTTGATAGATTTTGGCTTAGAGCAGGTGTATGTTAGTCAAATTACCCCCTGAGGTATAGAATTCGCACTGTTTACTTTCCGATGAAGGTTAGACCTAAAACGGTTTGGTGCGTGGTTAAACATCGGCAGAGCGTCTACCGAGATAAGTGATTTGCTTAGTCAAGCTGTGCCGTCTTTTCGGTTCTTTTGACCTGGAGAATGGACATTTGGAAGTTGAGAATGACAAAATTTCTTCAGTAGCACAATTCTGTGTAGGTAGAATTAGAGATTAAGGAGCATAGGGTGAAGTGTGATTCATTCAGCCATTATTATTCAAGTCTTCCTTTAGATAGGGCTCTTACGGCTTTTAAGAGAGCTTGTTAGACCCGGCCTGGTATGACAGACTAGATTTTCATAGCAGAAATTACTTTTTCAGTTATTGCTACTGGTAGCCACCCTGATGGCCTGTAAGAGCTTGCCTAAAGAGCTTGCGTGGCAGTGACTAAACTACTCGCAACGGAAATTTCAACAGGTAATAGTTGATGATGTCAGCAAGGTAAAACATCACAAACATTAGTCATAATCACAGTGAGAAAAAAACCTGTGATGATAAGAGTGATGAATGCCAGAGAATGAAGAGAGCCGCGCAAGCGGCAGGTTAAAAATGTATCGACGGCTTAAATTGATATAGAATACCATTGAGCATAAAACCGAGAAAAAGAGAGCGGATGGATGAATTTTAGATTTGAGCTGTGCACGCGACCTAAATCTCAATCGGTCGAGACAGATTTCAAGGCGGTTTCTGATGCTGTTCGATCATCGAAGACGAGAGAGGCCGAGTGTTCATGATTGGCGAGATAAGCTCCGCAAAATATATGTGCAGTCAGAGAGTAACCAACAAATTTCGCTCGATCTTCTACTTGAGCGGGATGAAATTGGAAGGATCACAACGGTAAGACCGTTTGGACTGTGTCTCGGCACTGCAGATCATCCGTTCTTCCCCACAGAGAAGGGTTTCTGCTTTTAATCTAGACTTCTCTCGCATTCCCTAGATGATCAGATGGAAAGCCTAGAAGGAATGATTGAAGAGGCAAACGATATCTCTGATTTCTTTTGCAGCTACATCAGCCTGCATGGAGCGACTGCATATGATAGACGTGCCTGAGAGGCTAGAAGGTGTGATAGACAATAATGGGCTTATATCATTGGCTTGGTATATCACTGAGGCCGTTCGCTTGCATTTAACAGGCGAACCTTGTCGGGATACGAAAAGCGTGCTTTGCCACGAGGGCAAGGTGGCCGCGACGACCCAGTCATGCTGCACTGATAGTAAAGATTGAGCTCAGCTGCGAGCCATAGACGCAGAAGAGGATCTGGGGAGACGAGAGCCCAGGAAAAAGCAAGGAAGTGAGATTCGCCAGGTTTAACGCGTTTGGCAGCCGAGGAGATGTTTGGGCTTCGGAAAGTTTGATAGCGAAGTGTGGTTGTCGTCGAAGTTTGATAACGAAAGATGCGCGAAAAGTGGAAAGGAAAATGTGGGAAGGCTGAGGCGAGATAGAAGATTGTGAACTCTGTGCCCCAGCAGGTGGATAACTTGGCTTGGCAGAGGAAAGCTAGAAAAACCCGTTACAAATTACGACGGAGCCTCCAGGCGAAAGCAAAATTCAGCCAGCTCCCTGGATATCGGATGGAACAGGAACGGGGTTGCGGAAATGGGCCGGCGGCGTGTGATGTTTTGTTTGAGACAGGAAGATGTTCACGGAGATTATTTCAACGTACTACGAAAAGGTACGAGACATGTGGAGGCAAGCGTCAGCACACGACAAAAGCTGTTACCTCAAGCCATCGAGTCAATTAGCCGTTCCCGTACCCCGCCAATCTTATCTCGGGCCCAAGCCAGATTCGCGATGCGTGGGAGAGCCCGGGAAAGGGTCAGCTGGCAGGATTCGCAGAATGCAACATGGCTAAGGCGCACCGTTGCCATGGTGGGGGAGAGGCGATTGCGCCGCTGACTCGCAAGGCTTCGGGGGCGTTGGAAAAGGGAAAGAAGGGAAAGAAAAATGAGAAAATGCAGTGCCTGGCGACATTACAGGAAGCCATCGAGCAACACCGTCATAGCAAGGCTTGATACGGGGCGATAGGCGCTGTGGAGCAGATCCAAGCTCCGCGTCTTAGCCTGCCACCGCCTGCATGGGGGCGCCCGGCCAAGGTCCCGCGCAGGACATCACCCGCCCGTTCGGAGCTAGGCACCCTCAAAACCTTCGTTATGGTTGCATGCAGACAGACACCGGACTCGCCGTGCTACACCTCTTGATAGTGCTTTTGCCAATTGTGCCAATCACAGGGTCCGCGCACATGGTTTGAAGCTGCCCATCACTGCGCAACGGACGTGCACAAGGAAATTTTTGATCCAGGTGCAGCGTCGCCCTGGATCGAGAGCCGAGAACTCTGCCACAACTTTGGGGAATCTGGCTGGAGTACGATAAGGCTGCCCTACCATATCGCTGAAACTCAACTCCTACTGGCCCGTTAGTCGGTCCAAGCCGAGAAAACTTTCGTTTTGGGGTCTACTTTCCCTTTGTACTGAGGCTCACCCATCTCGAGTATATATGGCATGTCTCGCACCCACTCTGAGGATGGCCCCAGCATCGAGCTTTCGGATTATCCCCAGCGTCTCTCCAGTTCAGCTTCAGTCGACTCGGATTCGGGTCCTGAAGCTTGTGTTGGCAAAACGGATCTACAGGAGCGGCAGCCTCTGATCCCAACTTCCTCCTCATCCTCGTCTTCTACACCACGTGATAGCTGCGGGGAAATATACCAAGCGTCTTCTAGCCGCCCATATATTCCCAGACCAGCCTTCGTACCCGCAGACGAGGACTCAGTTTTCGACTTTATCATGGAGAAAGTTCGGGACACCAAAGTCGGCCACTACCTCGACAAACTCGCTGTTGAGAGCGAGCCGGGCCTCACCACGGCCCAGCTTATGCTCATCAACCACGACTTGAAACCCGTAGAGCCGGAACGCCGCCAATGGGGTCCCTGGAATTTCGTCGGTTTCTGGGTCGGTATGTTAACATCCCCAGAAGCTTCTTAAGCAAGCTTCTTCGTGGTTACTGCTTAGGGACTGACACACGGATCAGCTGATTCCTTCAACATTAACACCTGGATGATTTCGTCGTCTATGATTGTTGCCGGCCTGTCCTGGTGGCAGTCATGGCTTTGCGTCTGGATTGGTTACGCCATCTCTGCCGCTTTCGTTTGCAGTACCGGTCGAATCGGTGCTACGTACCATATTCCTTTCCCCGTTGTCAGTCGTTCTTCCTTTGGCATTTGGGGCGCGTTATGGCCTGTTTTCAACAGAGCCGCAATGGCTTGCATCTGGTATGGTGTGCAAGCCTGGATTGGAGGTAAGCTTATAGTTCCTCCTTTAACACATTGGAGGCCGGCTAACGGGTATAAAGGAAACTGTGTTTATCTTATGATTCGAGCTATTTGGAACAATTGGAGACCTGTAAGACCACTGAATCCCAGAGCTTAACAACATTGCTAACAAAGCTGTTGTAAAGGACAACATCCACAACGGCATTCCCGCTTCTGGCACTAACACCGTCATGTTCGCCAGCTTCTTCCTCTTCTGGGCTGGCAGTTTACCCGCCATTTGGTTCCCCGTCCACCAAATCAGGCATCTTTTCACAGTCAAGGCCTTCTTCGTCCCCACCGCTGGCATTGCATTCTTCATCTGGGCCATCGTGCGCGCCAAAGGCATTGGCCCCATCGTCCATCAACCGGGCACCGCACACGGAAGCGAGCTCGGCTGGCAAATGGTAAAAGGCATCATGAGCTCCATCGCCAACTTCGCCACCCTCATCGTCAACGACCCCGATTTCGCCCGTTTCGCCCAGAAGCCCCGCGACGCGCTGTGGTCGCAGCTCCTCACGATCCCAATCGGCTTCGCCGTGACATCCTTCATCGGCATCATCGTGTCGTCGTCATCGACCGTCATCTTCGGCGGCGACCCGATCTGGAACCCGCTCGACCTGCTCGAGCGCTTCCTGATCGAGGGCGGCTCCGGCCAGCGCTTCGGCGTCTTCATCATCGCCACGGCCTTCACCCTCGCCCAGCTCGGCACCAACATCGCCGCCAACTCCGTCTCCGCCGGCACGGACATGACGGCGCTGCTGCCGCGCTTCCTGAACATCCGCCGCGGCGGCTACATCTGCGCCGCAGTCGGGCTGGCCATGTGTCCGTGGAACCTGCTCAAGTCGTCCAACTCCTTCACGACGTACCTCTCCGCCTACTCCGTCTTCCTGTCCTCGATCGCCGGCGTCATCGTCTGCGACTACTACGTCGTGCGCAAGGGCTACATGGAGATCAAAGAGCTCTACTCGGGCAAGGCGACGGGACCCTACTACTACACGCTGGGGATCCACTGGCGCGGTTACGCGGCCTACATCGCCGGCATCCTCATCAACGTGGTCGGGTTCGCCGGCGCCATCGGCCGCAAGGTCCCCGCCGGCGCGACGTACATCTACGACCTGAACTTCTTCTGCGGCTTCATCGTCGCCGGCGCCGTCTACGTCGGCTTGTGCAAGGCGTTTCCGATCCCCGCCTGCAGCGATACGTGGCTCGAGGTCGGGGATGAGATCCGCAATGTCAGCGTCGCGTATGGCGCCGATAGCAATTCGGAGGCGTATGATGAGGAGGTCGTGGTGGGTGGGAATGGGAAGGGCAGGGTGGAGGAGGGGCGGAAGATTTTCTGAGCCCCGTCCCTTGTGTATAAGCGTTGGCGTTTTGAATTGGAGTGCTGCTTTGGGTATGCGAGGGAGGGATGAGCTGGGTACGACAGCTGGA
>Ga0307515_10005509_pt1 | contig 25624 bp, 2 predicted proteins | sample 17_EM_MG_FD_194513 | JGI IMG/M metagenome (GOLD analysis project Ga0307515, IMG submission 194513) | Populus trichocarpa ectomycorrhiza microbial communities from riparian zone in the Pacific Northwest, United States - 17_EM | ecosystem: Host-associated > Plants > Roots > Unclassified | place... | reverse complement strand
TCTTAAAGTAATATTACTAACATTTTGTTTAGGTTCCTGGAAGGCGTTACCCAGCTTATCTTAAAAAGGGTAATATAGTTTAAGTAATCCTGGGAAAAAACTATCCTCAGTGCAGCGCCCTAGTAAATTAGTTCGAATATTTGGTAAGAAACTTTCTCTGGCAATTTTTATATAAAGTTAATATATAAAGTATCTTAAAGATAGTAAAGGGCTAAGTTCGTTACTATAAGCGTCGAGTTACCTTATTTCCAAAAACATATATAGTAGTGAGATTAATATTATATTTGGTACAACTGGCACAATAATGCTTATTGAGGTTTTATAGCTATATTTATAAAAAGGGAATAAATTTCTAAAGTAATTTTAAGATCCTAGCTACTGGAGAAGGTTAATATATTTATATTTTTCTAAGATCTTATGTTTTTCTAAGAACTTAGTAGTGAGTTTGCCTAATAACTCGCAAAGTGCTTCATTATACGCTAAGTAATAGGTTAATATAGTTTTACATTTGGTAGTAGGCGTCTTATACTTTATCTTATTACCAAAGGAGACCGCGGTAGTAAGGTAACTATAATCCTAGCTAGCAGCATCTAGGCCCCCAGGATAGTATAAGACAATATTAAATTCCATTTTAGGATAGAGAGCTCTAGCTATAGCTGCTACTTTATTAGTAATATATAAAAGCAAGTATTAATAAACTTACACTTAATAATAGCAAATATATCAACATCTACCTTTATCTTAAGCTATTATATTAAATCAAATAAACAATTTTTATTAAGGTTAGCTATAGGAAATTATAACTAAAAATAAAACATGCCTAGTTACTATAACTTAGAATAAAGGCCTTCCTAGATTATAAAATATTATATTAAGCCGGCCTATTTATATTATTGGGGACTCCTAGTAATCCTTTAGTAATCCTTTCCTAATCCTATTCTAGTTACTTAATTGGGGCGTATCTAATATTACGCTATTTAATCTCCAGTGTAGTTAGGACACGTTTAATGCTACGCACTTTAATATCTAGCGTAGTTAAGACATGCCCTAATTTAAACCACTAGGTAATTCTTTAGCTAAGTAAATAGAGTCCTTCTATTGGAACGCGTTTTCCTTTAACGGTATATTATTAGAACACGTTTAATGCTATACTCTTTAACAATCTATTAGTACTGATATAATTACCCCCATAGGATAACTAGACCTTCTTTATTATAGTCTAGAACTATAACACTCTTAACTTCTATTAGACACTAAACTAAAGTGCTTTCCCTTATATAAATATCTATAAAATACAAAGGGGCATAACGTAAGCTTAGATGAGATATCCTATTAAGATCTTACTTTGCTGCCTCTGTGAAAGGTAATATTTTTAAAAGCTCTCTAACTATACCGACTCTCCCTATATCTAAGCTAGGAAACCCTATAAGCCTTCCTTATAGACTTTTTTTAGATAATATTAAATAATAAAATTATAGGACACTTCTTTCTCTGCTATATACCATCCTTTTATATACTATAGCAGTAGCTCTTTATTTTTAGCGATTTTACACTCCAGAGCCCGTATCTCTTCTTCTATAATATTACTCTATCCTTTTAGAGAATTATATAAGCCTTAACTTTTAAGTAGAGGCTATACTCCGTTCTATTCACCATTAATTTATATCTTTCTTTTTATAAAAAGGAAACTTACCGTCTAGTTTTTATGTATAAGCGTCTATTCCTAGCTCTAGTTCTTTTTTATTTGCTAGGATTAGTTAAAAAGTGTATATATAGAGTGTGAATCTAAAGTAATATTAATATCCTAGTATAGGAACTTCTTCCTTTCTCTTAAATCCAAGTTTTAAGTAGAAATCTTTACTACCTAGCGTAGAAGATACACTAAGTAGAGTGCTATTTAGAAGTAAGATGGTTTTAAACCACTCCGTAATCGTTTTGCTATGCCCACGTCGTTAAAATCTTAAATATATTACTAGCGTTTAGAGACGCATATAATGTATAGAGCCAAACCATCTATTATTGGGATATTAGAGCTAATCCTAAGGCTTAAGTAAGGGATTATACCTAGACTTAGCTGGTTTGGTATATTCCGAATAGAGCAATAAAGCCTCCTCGCTTACGTCTCTCTTTAGGTTTAAAATTTCTTTCTAAAGGTTATTTACATCTATATTTGTGTTAGAAGGGATCTAACCTACCTAGGCGCCCTAATAGCATTTAATAACACTTACCTTCCGGCTGAAATTAGCCGCTTTAATTGGACCCCTCTGGCAGAGATATAATCCTAACACTAATAATTATAGAATTAGCATTCTCCATAGATAGGTATATAACTTTAAGCGCATTGTAAACCGAATTACGCTTATCTTTTTTAGAACTGTCCTCCACTATAAGTACAATACTATTTGGATTTTGAATTTCTCGTAGAAAAAAGTTATAAAAGCCCTTAACTATATCTTCTGGGAAACCGGCGTGGAATGGTCTCTAATATTACTATACTTCAGAATGGAAGAATCCTACTACGGCAATAATTACCATCCGTAGTATGTCTGAGAGCTTCGCCCTATAAAGACGCCCCAAATTAGGTGCTTCTTGCGTCACTAGCTAGCTTTCTATCTATATAAAGGAGAATATAATTAGGGAAGAGTGGTAGAAGTAAGGTGTGCGGAGGAAGCTAAAGGAGGTTAAAGTAAAAAGGTATATATAGTGTGTTCGGGCTAGTAAGTTCTAACTATCCTAGCATTTCTTACATTAAATAAGACCTAATAGCGATTATACTAGAGCCTAAGGGGCAGCACTTTAGGCTAACATTAAAGCGCTATAAGTATAAGCCTATTCCGTCTATAATTATAAGATAAATCGCAGGCTAATCTGGACTTAGTCTACTAGTGCAACTGTTTGGAACTAGCTACTACGGGGTTATTAGAAAATATACCTAATAAAGTTAAGGGCTTTACTTATCGCAACACCTATTATTATACCTATAGTAACGGGAGTGCCTATAAGAAAAATGTGCATAGCTTAATACTTAAAGAGCCTTTAAATATTTAAATTATTATTTAATAATATAATTTTATCTAGATATTAAAAAGTACTAAATCCTTATTAAGATATTAATAATAGTAACGGGGCTTATATTAAATTAAGAATAACGAATTCAAATTAGATCTAAGCTCTAAGACCCTTATAAAAAACTTTCCCTAGTTAATGTTTCTACCCATCCTAATAGTACTTTATTGCTCTAGTTATAGGGGTAAGGGTTTAAATACTGTCATAGCCGGGACTACTATTACTTAGCTATAACCTTATATATAATACAAAACCTATAGAAGATTTTCGGTTAGTATACTGCCTTAGTGTTTATAAAGAAGAAGAATAAGGCCTAAGACGTATGCTGTAATAGGAACAAATACCCAGTAGAACGGTATATCTCCAACTGTTGGGATTATATCACGTGTAGTTATATAGTCACGTGTTGCCGCGGCACTAGTGTAGCGAGGAGCCTTAAGCTCCTCGCCCTTTTTTACCCCTTTCTTAAAATTAACAAAATAAAAATAACAATTATTATACTATTTATAAACCGTAGCTACGTAATATCCCCTTATATAACTAACACTAATAATAAGTAATATAGTGGTAAAAGGAATAATGGTATTGAAAAGTGTGGTAAAATATAGTAAATATAGAGAGATTGCCAAAAATAGAAAGCGTATAATTTGGATTAAATAAACAATTCTAGTATTGTCCGTTATAATGATACCTATATTATTAGACTTTACTATTTATTCCGCCGTTAATAAGAAGCACTACTTTAATTAGTATGTTTAGGCTTAGGGATGCGGTTAGAATACCTTTAGAATTAGAGATTTATATACTAAGTTATCTATTAGCACGTAAATCTATAAGTCCTGCTAAGCATTAAGTGTAAGTAGGTTAGATATGGGACTTGTGTAAGATTTAAAAAACTCTTCTATAACTTATCTGTAGTTATAAAAGAGATTAAAAAAGCTGTGCGTATCTCGGCCGTTAGGCTTAGGGATACTAAGTATTTCTTAGGTATAATTTATCCTTATATCTATTACATATCAGCTACCATTTACAGCTATAGGTTTATATTTAGGTTATTTTACTATATTCTAGAAGCGCACTATCTAAAGTAACTAAGAGTTTATTTCATTCCTCGTCATTAAAGGATAAGATACCACCTATGCACTTTTCTGCTTAATCTTTATTATAATTATTTAGTGCGTTTTTTACCTTAATAACCTTTAGCTGGTAATATAAAAGAAGTTATATTCGTTTTGGTTCGAACCGCTAAAATATTAAAAACTAATCTAAAAATATAATTACTGCCGCCCTCGAGATGCCCCTAATATAATTATTAACTAAATATTGGTTAGCAGTGGGTATAAATAGCTTAGCTTAAAATTATTTACTTCTGTTAAACCGCATCTCTTTATAGCGGCCATCCCCGTTATTATATAGAATATTGCGTAGAAAAAAGAGATTGCGTTTAAGGAGTAATGGCCTAGGTTTGGAGTCGATATTTATAGTTAAAGTAATAGTGTTGGTATTTTTATGGGAGGAGTCTACATTTGTAGTACCTCGCTGCGTATTATTAGAGGGTATAGTATTTACTCCTTACGGACTCTTTAATTAGGGGAATTGCTAATATTATAAGGTATAGATTATAACGCGAAGATTATAATAGAGGTATAGGGTCCTTGCCACCTTTTATATTATAATACTTACTTAAAACGTAGCGGGGGGCGCGCTAATTATGGTATATTTAGGCTTAAGAGATTAATAAGCCTATATATAGGCGTGCGGTAGGTAATAAAGACTAGAAAATATATATCTAATACGTTAAGCCTAAATTATAGATAAGAGGTTACAGCCGAAGCATATTTAGAGGCTATAAAACGCCATAGAAAATGGGTAATTAGTAAAGGTTAAGGATGATTGGCCTGCTATATAAGGTTTGACCAAGCTATATTCCCAGAATCTTTATATATAGGCTAAGCATTTAATGCAACGTATATACCTATAACTCGCACACTTTAATGCTTGCCTATATTTATACGCTTTTTTATAGCACTTATACTTATAGTAATAATATTTCCCTTCTAAAAGAGTTGGTCTTAGTTTTACTACTTTTAGAATTTAGCCCGGCTTTAACTTAAGTTCTTTTTACTTCTACTTATCGCGGGCGGTAGTTTTAGACACTAGACTATCTTGAATTTTCCACTTAGTTAGCCTAGCTAGTAGGGGTTAAAGGGTAAATTGCTTTGCGGCTTATATAAATTTAGTAAAAACCTAGTTAAGAAAGTTTTAGTACTATAATATACCAGATATCTTAGCAATTTCTTCTCTATAGAGAGCTAATAGAGGAGGGAGCAAGGCGCAGATTACGGGTGTATTAGAAAGTTTGACTTTATATATACGCGTCCTATAGGTAATAAGGGTAAATTCCTGTTTTAGGGGAGTTAAGAACTAAATAGAGGGCAAAGAGGGCACGTATAGCAGGTAACTTGCCTATAAGTGTTACCTTTAGGATTAAATAAGAATTAGTAGGCGGAATCTGTATAGCTATATATTTGTTATTTAGAGGCGCTGCATATAATAAAGACCGGTTAGTAGTCGCGTGCAGTGTGCTATTTAGAGGTCTAATTACAGCTATATATAAAGTCTAGGCCGCTAAATATTATAAAGGGCGGGAAGGGCACTATAAATGCATTTGCATAGATAAGCTTACACGGTTATTTTAGTGTATGCTACGCGTAATAAAGCGGGCGTAGAGGGGTTTAGGTTAGATTGTTTAGAGGTCTAGAAAGGCATAAAGAAATACCGCCTTATATTTAGCTAGTATAAGCTCTAGTTAAAGATAGGGCTGTTAGGTTAAAGATTGTTAGCCAAAACGTAGGAAGAGACTAGATAAGATTTAACTATACCTATATATAGATTAATTATAGGATAATAAGGGCCGCTAGAATGTTTAAGTGCGGCATTTTAGAGCATTTAGTTAAACTAGGCTATAAAAAATAGAAATAAAAAGACATAAATAGGGCAAATACATTAGTCTCCTATGCGTAAAACATATCTGTCTTAGAAGATATACTTAAGAACACCTATAAGGTGCTAAAAAGGTAACTAATTTACCTTAAAGGCTTATATATAGTATAAGAAACTATTTAATATAGGATTTAAAGTAAAATATAAACCTTACCTTTTAGGGTCTTCTTAGTGCAGTTAGGACCTACTTAATTATAGATGTCGCGACAGCGGCAACCCCACTATAGCAGCCTTAAACTACATTCCGTTATAATATATCTAGCGTTTATACTAAGATAAAGTTAGGCTAAAAGTCCTTAATTATAGCCTTTAATCTTATAGATGTGATTTATTAACTAAGGCGTAGAATACGCTCCGTTCTTAAACTAATTATTAAGGGAAGTTTAAGTTTAAGAGAGCGCTCCTCTTTATTATATTTATAACTAAACCACTATTTTAGGAAATAGTACTAACTCCAAACTTGCCTACGTATAAGATAATCTTCCGGTAATAGATGGCTGTTATTTTAATCTTAATTAGGGAATAGGTTACTTATAATAAGCGGCTTATATCTCTTAGACTTTAATATATTAAGGAAAGCAACAATTTCTAACTAGGGGGCAATGTTGTATAATAATGCTCTAACGTATAAGATTAAAACAGCGGTAGAAAGGAATGTAAACAAAATATAAATATAAGGGAGAATATTTTTGTCCCTAATACGCCGAAGAATAAGAGCTAGAGTTAAAAATATTAAATAATAAGTATGGGAGAATATGAAATTGGAGGATAATTTAAGGAGCTAAGCCAATAGCTCTTTATTAGAAAAGTGTTTTAGTTTTAGGAAAACTAGAAATAGTAAATGACCTAAATTATTATCTAAGGGAGTTAATGGTCGTTTAGTGTAAGAGCTGCACAGCGATTCTTTAGCGTATAACTAGAAGGCATGTCTAAGGAATGAGTCCTATAAGCCGTAATTAAAAAGTCTAGTAATGTTGGTAACGGCAATATAGACACCTTGCTTTTTCTATTTAGCGGTTACACGCCTAACGTAGTTATTTAATTAACTTAAGAACGATATAAGAGCTTTTTTAAAGCCTTCCGACAGTAGCTTTCTAAAGAGAATGCCGTAAGCTTTAATGAAATTTGTGTCTATGGGTAGAGAGTATAAGTATAATGCTCTAGAACGGCTAAGGATTGGATTTAGTAGTGTTAAAATAGTTTTTTAGGCGCTTATAAATGGCCGGACGCAGGTTAAGGACCGTAAATAGTAATAAAGTTATTAGAGCGTATCGGGCCGCGCTAGTATAGCTAGATAATAGTATAAACGGCCTATAAAGGGGCTCTTGTTAGCAACTTTACTATATTAGAAATATACAACACCTGCTTAGTATTTGCGATTGCGTAGGTCCTTATCTTCAATAGCTATGCGATATTGACCAAAATTACTAAGATATTTAATCTAAGTATCCTTAAATATAGGCACTATCTTATAGAGGAGAGCTATTATCTAATAAGCGAGGTATATAAAAGTAAGTATATAATCTAAACTTTCGGGCAGCTAATAACGTAATAGCTTAAGGAAAGAGTAGATACTATATTTCTATATCCTAGTAGGTATAGAGTACTTAGATGCTAGATAATATAATATAGGGGAAGTAGAAGGATATTAAGAGGCTAAGAAAAAGTTATAATACTTATATAGTAAGGTTTAGTATAGAGCAATTAATGCTTACTAGTAGTTATTTGCTAATTTAAAATTAGGATTTTCTTTAGTTTCAGAAGCGGCAGAAGCCTGCGCTCTATTTATATAAATATATTTTATCTCTACTATTTTAAGGCCAGTATATATAGACTTTACCTTTAAGGTAAGCTGCTCTTAAGAAATAGGGCGTAAGTCAGGTTAAAGTAGAAGATCCGGCCATTTAGGATTCTAGTTTTGAATTTCTAAAATGCTAGCAGCTAATAGCTTCCTGCTAGTATTATTAATCTAACTAAAGGTACGTTCTAACTATAACCGCTTTTTTTTTCCCCTTAATAGTTATTTAGAGAAACTCTAGTTCCAACAGACCCCCCTTATATATTGTTCTGTCCGTTAAAGTAAATGGTTATTTCCCTAAATAAACTAGTTATAAAAACGTATTCTTTATCTACTAAGTCTTTAGCTAGCGTATCCTTATTATCCTATCCGCTCTTATCTAAAGTATGGATTCCCTTACTAGAAATTAATTTAGAGAGTAAGTTACCTCTAGTAGTTATCTAGCGTGATATATTATCTTCTACTTATTAGCACACATTAACTGCAGCCGCCCTAGGTTGGGTTTTTGGGTAGCTTATATATAAGGGTTGCCATATATTAGCTATTGGTGTAGTAGGAAGTTAAAAGAATATTTAGCTGTGTTTAGCTATATAAGCAAAGTCTTAATAAAGTAGGCAACGCCGAGATTGGCAGCCTTATAGTAATAAGTATAGTTTATAAAACTGTGAATATATATTTACCTTTTTTTAATAATACCTCGGCTGCCTTCTGCTGCCCTATTAACTTAAATATATAACTAGTGGCGCTATAGATTAATAGGACGCATTGTAATAAGACGAGAACCTATAGAATGCCGCAATTAAGAAGTATTTAAAACTAATACCGCTATTTAAGAGCATAAGTAAGAAGACGGATAGGTTTGTAGTAAGGCGGAAACTAGTAGAATTAACTTAATAAAGAAAGGGTATACTGTTATAATTGCTAAGACTAGTATAATAGCAAAAGGGTACGCATTAATAGATATTTAAGAAGTAAGATATACTTAACGTCATTTCCTTAGAAATTATAAGCCCTTAGTAAGTTATTTATTTTTACTATTACTAAGGCATATATAGTAAATAGGCTAAAGGGAGACGAAGTTAGGACCGCTTTAGCCACTATACCTAATATAGCCGGGTTTATAGTAAACCCGGCTATATTAGGGATCGCGATCCCCTATAATAGGATTCTAGCCTATTAATAAAAAGTAGTTATAATATCCTTAGAGTAGGGACTTTTAACGCCTTAAATGGACACGGAGTCTAATATAGTTTCATTAATGCGGCACTTGGTTCGGAGAAAAGAAAAGAAATATTCACCATTATTGCAAGCTAGCTTAGATTTGCAAGACGGTATATTTTAATAGTCCTTAAATATATCTTAATTAAAAGATATAGCGAGGAAAGAACTTCTAATTTTAGGTAAGTGTATAATAGTCTTAGGACAATTTAGGAATGCTTACATCTCTAAGGGTATATACTTTAACGCTACTTACTAATAGCTTAACTATCTTAAGCCCGGGCTTTGTAGAAGTTAACTTAGGTTTTAGAAGGATATAGTAAGATTTTAATGAATCTTTAAGGGCAAGACGGGAAGATACTATTAATATATTAATCTCACTACGCCCTATATAAGGCCGAGAATACAAATTCGCCTTTAATCTGCTTATTGCTTACGGCCTTTTTTTCTATTACCGCTTTTTGCCCCAGTTGCCTTATTATACTAGTCCCCCTTTTAAGGATATATACTCTCTTTGCTTCTATTTTATTGGCGCTCTTAGTACCCTTAATTTTATACTGTATTTGGGTTGCATATTAGGCTACCTATTATACTTAATCTATAACTAACCCTATCTATTAGGTATCTCTTATTACCCTCCTTCTATATATAATTTTTGTCTACCTAGGACTAGCAGCCTCTATATTTACTGTACTTAAACTATCTACTAAGATTATTGGCCTTTAGAATCTAATGGCTCTCTAAGCCTTAGTGGGCGCTGTATTCTAATAGCTACTTAACTATAATATTAATTCCCCGCTATAGAGTCATATATATATACTAATTTTCATTATAGCTTATTAAGGAGGTCGCGTTTTTTGGTTACTCTTTAGGGCGGTATAAAGTTCTAATGCTTATTATCCTAAGCTTAATAGCATCTATTAGTGTAGGCTTAATAATAGGTTCCGAATAGTACGTAATAAAGAATATTATATAATTATAGCACATGGTATACTAAACGCGTAGTTACGCGTTTAGTGCACTAATTACCTATATGCTAACTAATTAGGGGGGAGGCGCGTTAGTATATAGACTATGTAGTCTACCTTAATAGAATTAACAGTTACTATTATCCTAAAGAGTATATAATACTATACGTATTTTATGCCCTGGGATATAACTTAATTATATTATTAAATTGATATAAACAAATATATTATTATAAAGGCTAATCTTTTGTATAGGCTAAACCCTTTAGCACCGCATATTTTGCGATTAGTATTGTTAACTATAGAAACTACGTTTATTTCATTCTTTGCGTATAAACTAAGATAGACTTAGCATTTTTCTAAAGAGCGTATAAAAGAGTGTAAGGAGAATAAGCCTATATATCCCTTTTTATTTGCAAATAAAGTTATACTCTTACTTTTAATTGCTGTGGAGCTCCCCCTATTTATAAGTTCAATCTTCTACCTTTTTAATAACAATCTTTTACTTAATCTTATTGTGCTTAAGGTAAGTTTAATAATATACGCAGCTTGTAAACTTGCTAATTAGCTTAGATCTGTCTCTTTTTATCCTCCCTTAAAGCCGCTCGTTAGAGTCGCCTAGTTATACTTATATTAATTTAAAGCAATAAGCATATTAATTTAAGACTAAATCCTACTGCCTTAGCTGGAAGCTTAGGCCGGAACTAAGCCTAGAGTATATTATTATATTTATAAGGGTTTTTATAAATGTTGTATTTTAATTACATTTACCTAAAGGATCTAAACAATAGCGTGCTTTCTAGGATATAGTATTAGGCCTATTTAGATAGAGTTAAGGAGGCGCTTCTTAGGAAATATTGTTTTAGCGATTAAAAAGTTCCATACTAGGAATCGTTTTCCGATTTAATATAGACTTTAGGTTTATAAACTAAACTTCTTATATTATTTAACGCATTAAGGTTAACTACAAAATATTATAATCTCTAATAACCTATATAATAAACTTCTGGCACTTTTTGGCACTAGCCATCTACTATATATATCTTAACTCCGTAATATACTGCTTACTAAAAGAGGCCGCTAATATAAATTTTTACCCCTGCTCTAGTGTCTCTTCCTTAAGGCACTAGGGTTGGCGGAATTTAAGGGGGTCTCCCTGCTAAGTGACGGGTTCAACTTATAATTTGGCAGCTGTTATGTTATAGGCCTTTAATTTATAATAGTCCTTTAATTTATAATAGTATATATAGTATAGCGATATCGGCGGTGGTTTAGAAAAGCCATTATATTTATAGGCGCAAAAGAGGATAGAACTAGCCGGAGCTTTAGCATGTATACTTAATTAGTGCTCTTCTAGTTGTAAAACTATAGACTCTACGGCTTTAGAGGGTATTTGTATATACTTAGCGACCTTCTACTACATTTTAGCCCTCAACCTTAAAGGCATTGTTAGTTTATTATTATCATTTTTAAAATATTAGAGGTAGGGAAGATGGTTAAGGTTATACTTACCCCTTATATACCTTAGCTAACTTATTTATCTTCTTGGAATTCTAGGAAATATTCTTTTTAAGGTAATTTTGGTATCGTAAATGGTAAGCTACTAGGGTTCTTCCCGGTATTCTTCCCGGTATTTCCTTTACTATTTCCTTTACTATATTATCCTATTTTATAAGGTTTACCTAGTACCTAATAATTAAGGCATTTTTAACTTTAGTCTACTGTCTTTTTAAGCCCTGATTTTTTTCTAAGCTCTATTTAGGTAGGTTTTTGTTAGATTGCAGTGTTAATAAGGATGCCTTTGAGATTTCCAGTGCTTTGCGTTTGCGTCTATAGTGTAAGGATAATTGCAATATTAAAGACTTAGGATTAGACTTAGAATCAGACTTAGGATCTAACAATGCTTTAATATTTATAATAGCTAATTTAGGCTAACCCTTCTGCTTTAAAGTTTTGCAGGGGTAGATATAAGGCAGGTTATTAGGGAGAATGGAAATGTGTTATACTACTAAAGGTTTATTTATTTTACTTAATTCAGGTAACCGTACCCTTATTAGTTCGGAATCTGGAATCTATTAGGTTTAGAATGTTATAGATAGTAATAAAGATAGACCTTTTAGTATTTATGCTAAGTGCAGGGATCTACTATCTAGCGTATGGCGGACCATACCTATGCCTACCCTTAGCTGGTGGCTAGAGATGAATATCTATAGAGGCCTCCCTAAAACTATCTTTTTATTTTATTTTATTAATTTAAACTTCCCCTGCGCTACTAGTATATAACTATTATAATACTAAAAGCTTATTAAATAGCTAATTATCTGATCACCTAGCCTATGCTAGCACTTGCAATAATCTTATTATGGCTAGACTTAGGTCAAATAGCATAAAAGTAGTCATTACAATATATACGCTACTAGTTTTCCCTTACTACGGACTTTAAGGCAAGCGGCAAGTAATCTATATAAATTTATAGCCAGCCATTTTAATTTAGATTAATGCGTTAATTAGGGAGCTAACTTTAACTAAGCTATAAACGCCAGTATTATTTCCTTCTGTCTCTGCCACGTATTAGATGCCTAGATTATAGCCTATAAAATAGTAATTATAAAGCCTTCCGCTACCCCAGCTAGTTCTACTCCCTTAAGGCTATACCCTAACGGATTTACTCTATCTCTTAGTGCACCCTTTTATATCTAGTCTTTTCAGTTCCTTCTAGTCTTTCTATCTCCCCTTAGTCCTTAATAATATATAGTGCGGATTCCGTAGGTAACCCCGGTCTATACTATAGCTACCATTTATAAGTAGTTTTTATGGATTTTAACTGCCTATTATGCACCTGCCTATTTCGTATTAATAGATCTTGTAATTAATATACGTATATACTGTTTTATGTCCTCTTATTAAAGCACAGCAGCCCATTTTATCAAAATATCTAACTTCTTTATTCTACTATTATAATATGTGTAACTACACCTAGGTTTACTATAAGTGTACTTATCTTTAATATATAGTAAGAGCTTGGTGTATAAAGTATTAGGAGATGTAGAAAAGATGCCTAGCAAATATAGTTGCAATATAAGGAAAACTATTATCATATTATATATAGCTAACACTCTATTCTAGCGAATACCGGCTTAATAAAAACTGTAGTAGGTTAACTATCTACTCTAGAGACTAAGGCTAATATAAGAATTTCTAGGTAATTATAAGGACACGCCCTTAAAATTAAAGCCACTTATAATTCCGTCTTCGCTATCCATTACCACTTAATTCACTTATCACTTTAGTCCATTAATAAATTTTTATTCCCACTATGGCCGGCCATATAATAACTAGTTTGGATATAACCGCAATATATCTAAACTTTTAGGGAACTAGATAATAAGCTATAGTATAGTTAGTAATTGTGTTTAGAAATTAGAGGAATATTTAGGCAGTGAAATACTAGAGGAGTAGCTGTTAATTAAGGTGGCGATAACGTAATAGTTATTATTATTAACGTCAGCCCCCGCTACCTATTTTATATATATATAGCCTCTTTTCTTTGTAGTTAAATCTATATATAAGTCCTACTTTTATAATCCTTTTTTGCGATTAACAGTAGCACTTAGTATACACTTTTACTTCTTTCTAAATAAGCTTTTCTTCTAACGTTAAGAATTGCTGTAAAGAGGTTAGCTTATACAGCACAACTAATCTACACGGGAAAGATAAGGAAGGTTGAGCAAAAAGAGCTTCTTAATAGAGCTAGGGCCTTGTGTTCTGGTGTATAGAAAGCAACACAGTAACTCTAATTATTTCATCTATTATTACATATACTCTCTTCCTTTAATAGTCAGCAATTAAATAGCTTTTAATTCACACGTAATAATTTAATAGTAGTAGAATACTTAGCACTAAATTGCGTGCGGGTAGAGGGGCGGAGCGACTAAGTATAGATAGCCAATTATGTCGCTTCCTTCCGACTTTTTCTAGGCCTTTAATAAAAGAGGCTATTTTTAGGGCCCGCTAAGCGACTCTCTATAACTAACTTTAGAATTGTCGCTAAAACTAGGCTAACTATTGTAGGTTTAGTAGGGGCATCCCAAGACCCTTTTCCTCTCAAGATGCCTTAACCTTAGTTTATCCTCCAATGCCTAACCTAACAAGACCTTTAATCCTCTTTAAGTATCTTCTGCTATACTATATCTATGCGGCCAAATCGCTATAATAAACAGTGATATAATAAACAGTAACGCCTGTATACTCGTGGTAATGCTTAATCCGCTACGGTCCTGGGGGCTTTACTTACTTCTTTTAGGTAGCAGCAACTCTACTAGGGGAAGGCTTAGTGCTCTTAAATACTAGTCTAGATTTCTTAAAGCCGTTAGAGCAAGCCCTTAAAAAGTTACTCTTAAAAGTTTAGCAGTATCTTTGTCTCGTTAAAAAATCAAATATAAGAAGGCGAAGGAAGCCCTATAAAAAGCTTCCTTCTAGTAAAGAGAACCCGGCTCCATTGGCGCAACAGAATAGTACTAGCTTAACCGTTTATAATGGCATTACAGAAATTCAGGATAAATAGTAACTATGCGATAGTATAAGCCTAAAGGAGGAACAAGAACAGAAATCATCTATTATAAACCTAGAAGACAAACGAAAACCATCTATTACGATTGTAGAAGAGATATCACCTATAATAAATAGGGACTAAATACCACCTACTATAAGCCAGAAGGAGGAACTGTCCATACCCGATCTAAAAGAGCAAGAGATACCTTCTGTTGTGACTACGGAAGAGAAGATACCACCTATTATAAGCTTAAAAGAGGAGCCTCTAAAGCAGAATAAACTAAAGGACGGAGTAAGAGATTCTCTATTAAGCAGTAAACCATTAGCTATAGTAATTATTAACAGTAATAATAACGGTAATAATAACAATAACACTATCTTATTGCCGGTACCCACAGCCTCTTAACCCTAAAGTTTATCTAGCGAGTTTGCTGAATTTAAGCATTATATTAGTATCGCTGCTATCGCCGGAAAAAAATTCGCACTACTACATTAATAAGAAAAATTCCGAAATAAAACGGATATTAGAGAGTGCCTTATACGTCTTTTGCCGGGGTCCGGTTTAAGCTACTGGCTTAACTATAATCTCATCTTCGCTATTTTAAGTAAGTTACTACCTAGTAAAGCTAGCATTCTAAGCTAGGAGAGTAAACTAAGCGAGCTTATTGTTTAAAATATAATTAGTAGTTATAAATTTAATAATAGGATAAAATTCTTAGTTGTACTATATGCGCTTAAACTTCACTAGTGCATAGCTGTGGTCAATATCTAAAGACGGACTATTATTACTATTAACGCGACTAATGGGAAAATATAGGTAAAATAATTAGGATAAGCTATTAATATAAAGCTAGGCAAGCTAAGAAATAAGGTTTGGCAATAGGTAGCTAAACTACTTTATCCTTATAGAAATGGTAACAGTACTAATTATAGGATAATGCTGTGTCATAACATAGAAGCTAAAGTTTTAGGTATACTGGTAGAAGATATTCCTTTTAGGAAGCTATGATTTCGCTACCTTTAACTAATCGTATAACGCTATAAGGTTGAACCGTAAAGTAATACTTTTCTCTCCTAGCTTGGCTTTTTACCCTCTTAAAAAAGAAAATAAGAGGTTTCTGGAGAACTAGTGGTTCGTTACTTATAATACTTAAATATAAGTAAACCATAACTACTTAAAAGGCCGGTGCGGATAGGGATTATGGAGAGTAGGGAAATTATAATTAAGATAAGTAATTCTACAAATAGGGCAGAATTAGATGGATCTTTTATTCCAGGGATTCTTCTTAAAAAGCCACCGGACCTCTTTATTAAAAAGTGCTTAAGGGTAATTTAGTACGCTTGCCAAATTAGATCTATAGAAGTTTTTTAGACGCTAAAGAAAGTTTTAATAGGAAAGAGTACCTGCCTCCTAGAGCTACAGCTTAATGACCTTATAATAGTCTTTCTTTATCTCAATCTCATCCAGAAAAAAAAATAATAATTACGTCAAACTCGCTAGGAAAAGGTGGGAACTTTACTATCTTTACCAAAAATTTATAAACTCTATAGTAATAGAGAGAGAGGAGAAATAAAGGAAAAGGAAAGCGCTTAGTAAATATAAAAGATATAAAGTAAGCCTAAATAATAGTCACCAGACTGCGGAATATATTGTTAGGTAATAGATCTTTAAAGGTATACGCAATATAATAGGTGGGTAACCTTAGAATAGTGCTATAGGGAATAAAACAGATTTTGTTAAGGATTTTAATTATACCCTTAGTAATAAACTCCTAACCAAAAATCTACTTAACGGAAAGAAAATTGTATAATTCTTCGACGGATATAAGAAGCTCGATCTATTCCTATTACTACTCTTCCCCTTAGATTAACTTTTATCACCTTAATTAGATCTCGCTAATGCGTTCCTAGAGTATAGTAACAGCCTTAGCAAACTAATATATACTAAAGAGTAGGTAATATAAAGCTTAACAAGATAACTCTAATAATCTTATAGGTTTTATAAGTTCAATTTAACTATAATATGTTGGCTTAGGAGTATTATAAGGAAACTATAACCTAAATTTAGAAGATTTTCCAATGACTTTATCTTTATTATGTATGAATTCCTAAACTTTAAAAGGCCCTCTACAAATTTACTTATCTAGTCTTATAATGGTAATAATGGGAAGGCATATAAAGCGTAGCCGGGCTGCTTTTTTATACCAGCAGCGAAAGTAACTAGGAAAGAGTTGGTAGTCTATCTATCCGGCAATTCTAGCTAGTAAAAGGTCCTGCCTTAATATAATATCTAGTAGTATAAACTTATATAGAATTGGGGTTTATACAAAATCCACCTATAAGGTTTTGTTTATTTCAATATCTACCTCCTATAAATAGAATCCACCTCTTGCCAATTAAGGCTTAATAGCTTTATATAGCCTAATGCCAATATAGTCTAGGTTACTAAGTGGGTATAGACCTAGTAGGTTAGGTAATTTAGTGGGTTAACTATAGTAAATACCCAAAGACCTAGTCACGTAGGAAAAGAAGGGGGAAGGTATTATGGTAGATATTATAGTAGATATAAAGCTTTAGTAGAGCTTTAATAGAGCTTTGTTTAAAGCTTTAATAGAGCTTTACGCGGAGCTTTAAGGGAGCTTCGTAGAGAGCCTTTGGCAGAGCTTCGTACAGAGCTTCTAGCAAAGATTCTGGTAGAGCCTTTAGTATAATTAATTTCCCTAGCTACTAAAGTTTTATTAGAGGTTCTGTAAGGAGCTCTACTAAAGGCTCTCTATAAAGCTCCCTTAAAGCTCTATATAGAGCTCTACTAAAGCTTTATATAAAGCTCTATTAAAGCTCTGGACGAAGCTCTATATAAAATTAATGGGAATAAAGGCTTTAAATTAAAGATAATGCAGTAGACGGCCCGGGCTTATAACTATTAAACGGACAATTAGGAATAAGAACTCTGTTTATTAAATATAGCTCTAGGGCCTCTATATATATATAAGGTAGGTATATATAACTAAGATAGGTAGTAAGACTTATAAGGGTAAGTAGCTAAGTAGTAAGATATACGAAAGTAAGCAGCTAAAAATAGTAAGTAAGTCCTATTTGGGTCGACAGAATGTCTTAGAATTTTTATATAGTCTGTACTTAGCTTAAGCGCCTATTATAGAGCCGCCTTTAAAAAAAACCCTAACCAATGGTGTGATATTAAAGAAGAAGAAATAATATCCGTAGAACTTGAAATTAAAAAATATAATAAGTGGTATAGAAAAGAATGGTATATAATAAATGAATATAATCTTTACATAAGTCTACCAGAAGCAGTTGTTATTATTTAAGTATATTGCCGCTTTATTAGGAGAGTATTATATATAGATAACCTCTTCTGCTTACCGTGGTCTGCCCTGCTAAAGGGAGCATCTAGACCTTAAGCGGCTATTAGGTTCTCTATTAAGAAAGGTAACCTACTAATATTATAAGGCTCGGCGTTACCTTCCTTTAGAGATATCGTAAATTTCCCAAAAGTATCTAGGTCGACTTGTTTCTGAAAGTTCCCGTCTTTACCTATAAAGGAAGTATTATTAAATGTTCCGGGAATTGGCTAATTATTCATTAAAAACCTAGCAGAGTTATTTGCTAATTTACTTAATAGGGCTCTAAAGGCTGGATTACTGCGTGTTATTAAGCATAGAATATGTCCGGTAACTATATACTTCTTATTATATCTCTTTAAAAGAGAGTCTAATTTGAAATAGAATAGAGATGCAATTATATAGCGTGCTATAGTATCGATCCGGGTTAATAGGGAGTAGTCTATTTTAACTTTTGATTTAAGTTTAGGTATACTTCTTGTATTGTTAAGTCTTGGTTTAGTGGTATTAAAGTCGGTACTAAGGCGGTGAATTCTATTAAGAATTTAAACCGCCAGTCTAACAGTTTTATAGGCCCGTCTTACCGTTTTATTACGCATTTTCTCTAAGATTAGATCACGTGTTCTAGGGAATATTCCGTTTTTCTAAATACTATAGCAGTCATCTATAGATACCTTGTAATTTTTTAGCCCTAGCTCACTAGTACTTAGAGATATAATAAAGTTAGGTTCTTTAATAAGCGGAAACATTACTAATACCTCTAAAAGTGCCTAGAGTAGGGGGTTATTCTTAAGGAGTCCTATATCTTAAAATGTGCCAACCTTATTAATATATTTTGGCGGAAAGAAACTATAAGGTATAGTTAGTTTTAGGTATAAAAGAGGTGAGCTAAAGTATACCTAGGCGCTGTAGATGCGGATTATGCGCTAAATTTTATGTTAGTCTTATTTAATGGTAGGGTTTGTCCAATCTTATATTTCCTAAAGCGGCACTCTTCTACAGCCATCCTTTGGCCTTATAACAGCGTTATCTTTAGGTTTATTAGATAACTCTTATACTAAGTTATATATAGGGAACTTACCTTAATCTTCGTCCCGTATGCCTACCCCGTTATAGTTAGTAAATATACAATATAATAGATAACTGCTGACTATAGCGACTGGTAAGCTAATCTTCGTTTCTATAGATATTATATAGAAGTAGTTTAGAATGCTTTTATCTATACTAAAGACTTCTTTTAGGACGGACTTAATATTTTGGGCTAAGTATAAACCGTTAGTAAAATACGACACTATTAACTTAAATGCACGGGAAATAAATGGGATATTAAAAGCCTTTTGCTGTTTAAAGATATGTTCTATAATCTCTGGGAATATTTAAATAGACTCTTTAAGGGGCCGTCCCTTAATGTAATAATCTATAGTAATTACCGCTCCTTAAGTTATAAGTATTAATTCCTTTTCTTTAAAGTGTATAGAGCTCTTACCTATACTAACCCCAAAAGCAACTTTAATAAACCGCTAAAAGGGAATTAGTAGACCGACACGATCTTATATTTGTTTTATTAGCATTAATAGCATAATACCCTATATGCCTCCTTTATTAATATATAAAACTCCTACTCCTATAGTTAGAGGGTGTACTTTTACAATTATATTATTCGGTATCTCTTCTTTATAGAGAAAGCAGTAGCGCACTTTAAAGATCTAGGGGTTGTCCTTATAGCGATCCCTAAACACTATAATGCAATTCTTGCAAATATAGTGCCCGTAGGGTAAGTAATACTGCGGTCTTTTGCGTAAATAAGATAGATATATATTGCTGCTCTATATATAGCACCATCTATCTTAGAATCGTATAAGGTTGCTCTTATAAATTTTTACAGTAGTTACATTATTGTAAGTAAATTATTAAAAGCAGTGGATGAATTAGGTTTTAACTATATTAATAAAGCCACTTTATAGAATAATATGGTTGGACTGCTTAAAGGCTATAACTTAAGCCTTACTTACCTAGTAGAAAACGTCTTTATAAATTATATTAAATACAGTTTTAGGTTTAAACGCTATATTAAAGTTAGTATAACTTAATTTTTTAGCGGGGTAATACTTACTATATGCTTTAGGCGGGTAGCTATCTAAAAAGAGACTAAAAGCAGTTATTAGAACTGCGAACTCCGTTAGCTTATTAGTTAACTTAATATATTTTAAGAAATTTAATAGATGTTTTGCTAGGTTAGAAGTAATAGGGTTATAGATCCTTAACGCTCTAATAAAATTAAAGGGTTTATTAATAGTTTCTAAAAAGTGCCTATAGGCGTATTTGAGAAAGGCGGCAAAATAAGTTATAGAGAATAAAGTTTGTCCATTTTCTCTACTCTTTCGCACTTAATCTGAACTATCTATTAAACGCTCTTTTAGGCGTCTATAGCGAGCATTAATAGACATTATACCGTTTAGGAAAAGAGCGACTATATTAATTGCTGATATTAGCTTAGATAGATCTTTTATTATTTCCTCTCCTAACAACTATAGAAAGGCCTCTTTAGCCTCACTTTCTGCTCCTAGAGGTATCTTCTTAGTTATAATTACTACCCTTGGATATGTACTCTTTAGAAGGGTTAATAAGTGGCCTTTTTTTAACCACGTAGTAATATAGCGGGTAATCTGTTTAAAAGAACTAAGATTAGTATAAAAGAAGCAGAAGATATCTGCAAAAGGAAAAAGCAGATGGGTGTAGATACTATTTATAATTTTATTTAAAGAAAGGCTAGATGGCCCGGCTTAGGTTCTCTAAATAGTTCGCCGTATTATTTTATGGCACTTATTGGCTGTAACTATCTTTCCCCTAAGACTCTGTTTAGGAAGATCGCCATCCGCAAAAAGTACCGGTCTGCTGTAAAAAATGCTAGATAGGTTAAGGTGGAGATATATCTTGCCTATACTTTGCTTATTTATAAACTTTTGCGCCCTTTTTACCCTAAATAGCTTTTGGAGGGCGACTAATTTTGCTATATTATTAATTAGTACAAATAGACTAGGTTATATATTGGGATTAGGAATATAATTAGTAAGAGTCTAAAGCCTATCCAATTCTAGAAGAGTAATTTTATTACCTTAGGTGCAGAGACTTAGCTAGTAGGTATGGTGATAACGCTTTATAATTAAGAGAGTAGACCGGCTGTTTTAAGTATATTAATGGAGTTATAGTAGGAAGACGCAGCTAGATATATAGCCCTTAGGATCTATATATAATAAATATTATTCTAATAAGGCCTAAAAACGGGCTTCTATAAAGTTAGAAGTAGCAATTTCGGGTCCTCTATTTTTAGTAGCGGGGGACTAAGATAGGGCTTTCTTAAGGGTACCTAAAACTGGTCCCTGTAGTTCCTTTACTAGTTAATGCGTATTCTAACGGCTAATGAAAACGGTGTAAAAACCTATAATTTCTTTACTTTATATATAGAGCTCTGTATTTAAAATGGATTGTAAGCACAGTTTTACCTAACCTAATTATAAAATTAAGTAAGCTACCTAGCTAATATAAAGGGTCTAAATAACCTTTAACTAGGTCTACCTTATTTATTTAAAAACAACTAATACTAAACGCACCTAGTGATAAACTTAGTGACCCAAAATGTTTTAAGATCGGAAATTCGACCATTCTATAATACTCTCTTTATAATAGACGTCGATTATAAAGATACCGGAAAGGTTATACTATAGTACCTAGCCAAAATGCAGAAGAGTATATTTGCTTAAGACCTAATTGTAGAAAAATTAAAAGTATAATAAAAGTAACGGGGTTTTATTGCCCTAAGTCCGTTATATAGATTTATTACTATTACTACGCCAGTATAAGCTTAGAAGTTACTTACGTATTAGTTTATATAGTTGAGCTCCCTAGAGAGAGATCCTTAGACGATAGAGTTGAAATGCCTAGAGATTTCCTATATCCGTACTTATAGGAGTATGGTATAGGGCGACTCTCTCCTATAAGAGAAGAATTACCTCCCTTAGTTACTACTTCTACTAAACCTACTCTCCACATTTAGTGTTTATTAGATAGATAAGTAGCTTATATATTACCTCCATGTCTTTAGCCTAAGAGTACCTTTAATAATGGTCTTTATATAAACTTAGTATAGGTATTTTATTAGGGCAGCCATAATACTATTCTATTAGCTCTTTAAAACCCTTAATATTTAGGCAATACCATAGATTAACGGTGTTATCCCCGCATTTCTTAACAGATTAGAAAATTAAGCAATTGATATAATTTATTTCAACAGAGAAAGACTATTTAAACTATCTTTAGGCATTCTATTAGCTTTAATAGTAATTAGAATAAGAGTACCAGTCTCTTAAAAGAAGTGGTTTGCTAGGTAGAGGAGTTTGAGATATCTACCGACGTTCTTAACAATAAGATGTTTAGGGGATAACTGGTACAACTTAGAGGAGATATATGTAGGTTACGAACTTAATAGGTACAACCCCACTATCTACACCTAGATCTATGGGTATTGCACTAGAAAGATCTATTAACTCTCCTTTAGATACAATCACTTAGCAGCTAACTCCGTTAAGGGGAAAGAACTTCGCTATATAAAGAGCAGTATCGGTTTTAGTAAACCTATTTTAATTGGATACTCTAGTAATTATAAGGTCACTGGCAGAATTAGGAATATTTAGGCCTATAAGGAGCGGCTCTAAGAGCTTGTTAGCTTAAAAAGTTATTAGGTAGGCTAGGGGGGTAGGGGGGAAGGGTGTTTTTTAGTACCTCCTGGTGATAGAAATTGGGGTTAGAATTGGGGTTGGGCGCTAACGCAGTTAACAAATAGCGGAAAGAAAAATTCCACTACTAGGCCACTAGCTCCTTAACTAGCATCTATAATAATATTTAGAAGTCTATTAGTAGAGCAATTGTACTAATCCTAGGACCCTAGAATAATTAGAGCTATTAGAGTGATAAATAACGGAAGGAGCTGTATTTTGGATAGTAATTAATCTAGAGAGTAAGATATAGGATGGGCCAACAGCTTCTTTATAGATAGGATGACCCCTTAAACTTCTATATAAGGCTAGACGGGACTAGAACTGGTCCCTTATATAATAAAAATAGTTTACCCTAGCTATAAGGGCTAATTCTCGCTACTATTTTTGGATATAAGTTAATAAGAAAATTTCTAATAGCTGCCGGCTTCTTAAATTACTAAATCCTAGAGCAGAGTAGTATATTTAATAATTATAAATAGAAATAAAATATACGTAAGGAGAGTAATATATTAAGGGAAACGACTGCAGAATTATAGAAACTATCCCTTTAAACGGTGATGTCTATCTCTAAGTTAGTCCATATAGGAACACCAGAATTTCTAAGCATAAATAATTTAATTTAGTTAATTTAATTGGCTAGTTCTTATTAATAATAAATAGACGTAAATTATGTGTAAAGGGATAATTGCTATCTATTAGTTATACTGTTTACTATATCTATAATTACCCACTCTAGCCCTTAAAATTATCTAAAACCTACTAGCTAAGACGCTACTGGTTAAAAGAGGATTAGTAGTGTATGCGGTGTGGGATTAGAAGTTAGAAATAGTAGCAGTTTAGGGGTCCTACTGCGGGAGCGGGTTTAACGGCTCCCCTTAGATAGGACTGGCAATAATGTTAAAGTTAAAGTAGGTTATATAGTACTTATTTTTCCCATTAGGCAGTCCTAGAGCACTGGATTTTATTGGCTATTGCTATACCTAGTATACTATATATATAGAATTGGGTTATAGATCTATAGGGATAACAAGATTGGTCTTATACTACTATTTATTAGCAGATCTGGGCTAACTAAAAGTTAGGTTAGGAAACTTCTTCTAATATACTATAGAGAGGTCGCTATTATTAATTTAATAGTATTTATTATTGTTAAAGTTTTAAGTAGTTAAGAGTTTCCCTCTCTAGTTACCGCTAGCGCTGTCTACCGTCCACTATAGTATATCTATTAATACTTCGCTGCTACTTAGCTGGGTTATTTTAAAAACGTAAACCGTCCTAGCCGCTATTGGTTTACCTAGCTAGTTTTGCGGTAAGGTAACATATCTATTCTTAAGATACTTTATAGCTATATAAGCCCCTAGCGAGACCTAAAGTTGTAGAAAATTTACTATTTAATTAGCGATCCTCTATATTAGAGTATATAGAAGATCTAAGCTATTTACCCTTGTCCTTCCTAAGGCTAATAGCGGTAATAGATAAGTTATTATATTATTATTAAAGCTGGGATTAGTTTGAGAGATATATTTATAAGGGTAACCATTAGCCCCTATAAAGATCCTGTTTTTAATAACCGTAAGTTATTTATTCTAAGTATGGGTAAAACCTTAGTGGTATAGAAAAGCTATTAAAAGGAAGCGAAATATATATATTAGTGATATAGCAAAATGCTATAAGATAAAGGATAGAATAAATTAATGTTTAGGTTCTTATAAGGTTATAGTGTATATAGAGTAGATCTACTGCCATCTAAGCATAACTTATTTATATTGGGTTATGTTTAGGGTCTAATTTTAGCCCTTTAACGGGACCGCTTTTGGGGAAAATCGCGGACACGCTGGTGGTCCGTTGAATCTGAAGCAGCCCTCTATGCGTTATCCCGTCCCACCTCTCGCTACCTTTATCTTGCGAAATAAGCGATTCCACTATATTATTATAAATTGTTCTCTTCTCCTAATCCCTCTCAACTTAGACCTATTATCTATCTCTACCTTACGTTCTGCTGTATAAAATCGCCCAGACGTTGGAGGTTACTACACCGTAGGCCCCACGTTGCTAAAACCTAAGACACTCTCTGGCTATTTCCGATTTTAAATAGGCGCTGTAATAGGTCGGATGGGATTATCTAGGTATTTTTAAATTGCTGTGTTATATTAATGCACTTCTAACCTTGTTAACCTAGCTCTAAAGGCGTTCCTTAAGTGATTTCGTGGCACCTTTAATATCCCCTTTAAGTTTTAGTATTAACTCTATTTATGGCCTTTAAAGCTAAATTAACTAGCCCTTAAGTTATTCCCTATCTATCTTTATATTAACTATATTTATGCCCTTTATAACCTTTAATACCTTAGTACCCTAAGGGGTTATTATACAGGAAGTCTGTTGAGGTGCTTAATATACTAATTGTACCGTATAATAAGGGTTTAGTTTAGTTTTAACATTTTAAGATTATATAGGTAGAATGAGATTAACTAAGGTAGGTAGAGCGCTTGTAAACCGTCTAATGCGGGGCTTTTAGCGCAGTATATAAGGGTTTAAATACTTAGGCGGATAGTGCTATGTTAGCTTACGACTTAAAAATAATATTATTGTTATTACTAATAATAGTAATAGTGGAGTTAGGTAGTAGTTGTCCTATTATATATACTATAAAGTTCCCTATAGCGGAATATAAAAGGTACTGCCTACTTAATATAACTATATTCTCTTACCTATAAACCTAAGTTATAATAGATACTTTTACGTCTTATTATACGCTAATTTCTAACTTATCTTATAACTCTAATGATATACTTCCTTACTCCCCTCTAATTTATTAAGCCTAAGGCTACACCCTTACTATTACCTCCTCTATTTAACCCTTAATAACTATAGTCCTAATATAGA